>ENA-OSEY01002608-OSEY01002608.1-marine-metagenome-genome-assembly--contig:-NODE-2608-length-11548-cov-14.241566_pt1 | contig 11548 bp, 4 predicted proteins | sample MGYA00248465_ERZ534230 | MGnify/ENA primary metagenome ERZ534230 (study PRJEB26409, sample SAMN06344110) | marine metagenome | isolation source: Sea water from surface | place: Atlantic Ocean:Southern... | reverse complement strand
GATGTATCTACATCTTTTGGTTTGATCTCCGAATACGCTGGTGAGAGCAGAACATCATCAAAAGTAACGGAATAATTGGTATTTATCTGGTAGGCCATTTCCAACAATATTTATTTTGTTTCGATTTGTAAAATAAATAGTTCAAATAATACTTTTTGAACCCCTACGTCTTAAATTTTATATTCGAAGTTCTGCGTTGTAGGGTTAATCTTAATTAATCTGGCACCATTACGAATATGATAATGGGTAGCAACAGGCGTTAGAGGCGAAATAGTAATAATACTTTCAAACTGCTCTTTTGATTTAATATATTTTTGCAATTCTTTCATAATTTTTTTCCCTGCCCCTTTTTTAAAAGACCATAACGTATAGGCAATTGGAATGGTTGCTTGATCCTCTTCGACACTCATTAAATCCATTTCTTTAATGGTTGCGGGAATTTCATTCGTAAAAGCAAAGCAGGCAATACCCTCGATATCATCTTTATATTTGAGGCCAAAAATTTTTCTTCCTTTTGATGTACGAAAAGTATTATCCAGTTCTGGACGCACTGGATCATCAGATGGATTAACACCATCTAGTTCAACTAGCTCCGTTTTTTTGATCCAACTAAAGAAATCAAACTCGTATTTGTATCTGCCAATTTTCATTTAAAGTATGTAAAGCTTTATAAGATTTGATAAATAAAGATAGTGAATATTTTGATAAGAAAGTCTCCTTAATTACTTATTATCAAAATTTACTAATATAAATTCTTGCTACACTAAAAATGTCATCAAAATCATCCATTCAAAATATTTTTAAATTATCTATCCCTATTTTCTTCGCAAATCTTGTCGTTCCTTTTGTAGCTATTGTTGATACGGGTTTAATGGGCAATCTTGATAATGCTAGTTACTTGGTTGCTACCAGTATTGCAGCAAGTATCTTCTCCATTCTTTTTGGCAGTTTTGGTTTTTTACGTTCAGGAACGGTAGGTATGATATCACAGGCAGATGGATCCAATGATTATGAAGAAATTATAAATATTTTTTTACGCAATATTTTTTTTGTAGTTATAATTTCATCCTTTCTAGTAATTTTTCAAGCGTACATATATAAAATCTCCTTATCCATTTTTGAGTTATCTGAAGAAACAAAAATATATTTTAAAGATTATTTCACACTTCGTATTTACTCCTCTTTTGGTGAGCTAACGATTTTTGTAATTACAGGTTTATTTATTGGTTTACAAAAAACAAAAACTTCTAGCCTTGTTGTAGGTTTTTATTCTGTTGCTAATATAATTTTTAGTCTTATTTTTGTTTTATATTATGATTTAAATGTTTTGGGTGTTGCGTTAGGGACACTCGTAGCTTCAACACTCTCAACGATTATCTTTTTATTTTATACATTCTATGCTCTAAGCAAAATTACAAAATTAGAATTCAATACAAAAAAAATTTTTAATTTCAATAAAGTTAAAAATATATTTAATATCAATCTTAATATATTTATCAGATCAATCCTTCTTGCCTTTTCTTTTGTATATTTTACCTATCTTGGTAATTCTATCAGTGAGCAAACTGTTGCTGCAAATACCATATTACTAAATTTTATTATGTTATCAGCTTATATTCTAGATGCTTATGCTTTTTCCACTGAAGGTATTGTTGGGTATTCTATTGGATCAAAAAATCTAAAATTATTAAAAGATGTTATAAAAAATTCTTTTATCTTAAATACCGTAACAGGTTTAGTAATTTGTTTAATCGTTTTCTTAAGTAAAAATTATTACATTATGTTAATGACGGATTTATCTGCAATAAGAGAGATTAGTTTTTCTTACTCTTATTGGGCTATTATTATTCCATTTGCAGCTTCTTTTTGTTTTCTTTTTGATGGTATTTTCATTGGTGCTTCGCAAACAAGAGAACTGCGAAATGCCATGATTGTATCTGTTGCAATATATATCGTCGTTTCTTTCTTTTTGATCGCAAGTTTTGGAAATACAGGCTTATGGTTATCTCTCTGCATTTTCTTTATAGCAAGAGCACTCACTTTATTCGTCTATATGCCCAGAATTTTTAAACGGATATCCTAAGATATTACTATTAAAATTTAATTGTAAAATTCTCGACAATTTGATTTAAGAACAATCTTAATTAAGGTCGGTCCAAACCCTTGTAAAAAAAAGGCCTCGTAAATATTATATTATGAGAGTCTTTGTCATTATATTTTGTTGTTTTTTTTATTCATGTCTTTTGTGGGCTGAACTGCCAAGTGGTAACACAACGATTATAGGAGATATTTCAATTAGCTCTGATACTCAAACAATGACGATTGACCAACAATCAGATCAAGCCATCATAGAATGGAATAGTTTTAATATCGGGGAAAATAATACTGTTACCTTTCAACAACCATCAACTAGTGCCAGCGCACTTAATAGAGTTATCTCTGGTAATCCTACAACACTAGCCGGTGCTTTAAATGCCAATGGTAAAGTATTTGTGGTGAATGAAAACGGTGTCTACTTTACACCAACTGCAACAATCAATGCGCATTCGTTTGCTGCTTCTACGCTTTCTCTCTCCAATGAAAATTTTCTTAATAATATTTTTTCTTTTAATTCTTCAAATCAATCATCCCTTCAATCAATTATTAATAAGGGATCGATCACGACATTAGATGGAGGCTTTACTGCTCTACTAGGCGGTGCGATCAATAATGAAGGGACCATTAATGCCAACCTTGGAAAACTTGGTCTTGGTGCGGGAAAAGAAATCACCTTAGATTTAAGTGGAGACAAATTTTTACAAGTAGCGGTGCCAATAGAATTGGCCACGACAATTCTTGATGACGAAAATAACGATGTTAAAGCTCTCATTCAACATGCTGGATCTTCTAATGCTCACACTATAGATATTGATATTGGATCAGCTAAAACAGCATTAAACAACGCCGTGTTCATTCCTGGTAATCTTGTTGCCACAACAGCTTCACAAGAAAATGGTGTTATTACTCTTGGAGGAAGTACGGCGCCTATTAATGTTTTAGGAAACATGACTGCAAAGGAAGGTCTCGTTAATATTGATGCGGGTTTAATCTCTTTTACTGGAAAGGTAGATGTATCAGGTGAAGATTCAGGTAATGCTAACTTTGCATCGATAGGTAATATCTATCTTGATGGATCCATTGATGCATCATCAACAGTGGCACAAGGAGGTAATATTACTCTTTCGTCATCAAATAAAATTATACAAACATCGAATAGCACTTTAGATGCCTCTGGAACAGAAGGAGGAGACATAAATATTAGTGCAAAAAATTTTGAAACATCAGGAAATATTATAGCTGCAGGTTTGAATGGTGTGGGAGGACAACTTGATATTGAAGCAAGCAGTAAAGCAACCCTTTATACATCAAACCTTGATGCGAGTGGTACTAGTAGAGGTGGTTTAGTAAGAATTGGTGGTGCGTTTCAAGGAAGTAATGATCTAACACGGACAACAGCACAAGAAGAAACATTTATTAATCGTTGGGGAATTCTTCCAAGTATGAAAAATGCACAATTTGTTTTTATAAACAAAGGCGCTATCATTGACGTTGCTTCTAGTAATGGTGATGCAGGCACAGCAATCATTTGGAGTGATCAAGAAACAACGATGCTGGGAAAAATTCTTGCAACAGGAACAATAGGCGGGTCAGTTGAAATATCATCAAAGGATACACTTCGTCATATTGGACTAAATGATATTTCAATTAGTGCTGGTGGTCATTTACTATTAGATCCTAAAAATATTACTATCGGGGATGTTGGCACCTCAAAAAATTGGACATATCAATCAATAATAGATAGTTCTGCTAATAGTGCAGTCGACTTGACTAGTTTTAATATGGCAAATGATGATCAATTTGGAATGTCCGGTGTAAGATTAAGCGGAGATGGAACAAAACTTGGTGTACTTTCACGGCTTGACGATGGCTATAATGATAGTAGCAATAATTATCCAGCTCTTTATTTATTTCAGTTTAGTGACACAAACTTTTCCAATCCAACTCTTAGAGGTATTATAGGTAAAGGTTATGATGCTTTATCAGGTACTCATCCTGGCAGTTTAGATTTTGAATTTCCATCAAATGATCCTTATCCGGTTCAGTTTGATTTAGATTATGATGGTGATCGTCTGGTATTAGGAGCACCAATACATAACGCCCCCGGTAAAGCGGGTTCTGTCTATACTATTAAATTTGACGATACTAATTTTACTAATCCAACCATTGTTGGGCATATCTCCGAAACTCCTAATGCAGCCTACAGTCAAAATTTACAACTATTAGATTTATTTAACCAGGGATTTGGAGGTGGGATCGCTCTTAATTCTGATGGATCAAGAATGGCAGTAGCAGTGCTTGAAGGTATTCATTTAATTTCATTTAGTGATACAAATTTTACATCTCCCACAATAACAAGGGTACTCTGGGCGGAGAGTAGAAGTACACCATATTCATATAATTCTACTTTCCCCATAACGAGTATTAATTACCATACATTAGGTAATAATATACCATATAATTTGAATTTAACCGATGATGCCACAGCTCTTTCGTTTACAGGTTCTGAAAATAATATAGTTACTTTCTCAGATAATAATTTTTCTAATCCTTCACTTGCTCTTCAATTTGCACATGATTGCTCATCGTGTACTGGTAATAATAATATTAGCTTCGATGCCCCTGCTGGCGGAAATCGTGGCGTTCGTGCTCATGCGTTAAGTGGAGACGGACGCACTCTTTTAATATCATCTAACACATCAGGTGATTATATAATTAAAGCGTACGGTTTTAGTGATACAAGTTTTTCAAACCCAACATTAATTTCCTCATTTTATGCTTTGAATGGTGCAGATGTACAAAAAATGGCTTTAAGTTCTGATGGTTCCAACCTTGCTTTAGGATATACAAGTGGAGGTGTAGAATTATTGACGTCATCTAATTATCTTGATGGTACAGCCTATACTGAAGATTCCAGTAGTGATATTACAATTAGTGTGGATGCGCTTGAAGCTCTTCTTGATACCAATGTGAATGTGACACTTCAAGCGAACACCGATATTATAATTAACGCGCCCATTACAACAACTGGCACAGGAACATTAAGTCTGCATGCTGGACGTGATGTTGATATTAATAAGTCAATTAGTACTTCTGGTAATTTAGCAATTATTGCCAGTGACACGAGTGCTAATAATGTCGTAAGTGCGCAGCGTGATAGCGGAACCGGTGATATTTTAGCGGCCTATGAAAGTGATGGAACAACATCTATAAGTTTATCGGCAAGTGATTTAGATATAACACTTAATAACGGCAGTGGTGTGAGTAATGCCAGTATGGGGAACATTGAACTTGCCACTATTACCGCTACTACAGGAACACTGCAATCAGCTAACTTTAGTGGTTCGGGAGCAGCTGTCAGTGATAAAGCGCACGATGGCACAACGTCAGCAACAGTTGCTACAACGGGATCTGTTTCAGGATTAACGTTAGTTGGTAGTGACTTAGCACTTGTAAATACAGCCGCATTCACATCAGCAACTATTGGTGCAGCAAAAGATGCAACAGTGGACTATGATCTCAGTGGCTATTTAAGTAGCACGATGGATGTGACAGATACAAGTAGTACTGCTATTACCGAGAGTGTCACAGCAGCTATAACTGGGACAAGTTCGAGCAGTTCTTCAATCGAAAATAATAATGTAGAAGTGACCAGTAATGATCAAACAGAAATTGTGGAAAACATGATTGGAGACATTAACAAAATTGTTCCTTTCGTATCTGTAGACGCTATAGTTGGATCAAATATGTCCCTTCAATTAGCAAGAGAAGCCAACATACAATCTACTCCAAATACTGAAGGTTTAGGTTTTCAAAGTCTATAAGCATTTATGAAAAATGCTTTTATTTTTCTTCTCACTTTTCTCTTTCTAGAAACACAATTCGTCTACGCTTCCTCTCTTCCAAGCGGGGAAAATATTATCTCCGGGGATATTTCTGTCAGTTCATCACAAAATTCCATGACAATTACCCAGTCTTCCGAACAATCGATTATTGAATGGACGAGTTTTGATATTGGGGCACAAAATACTGTAACCTTTAATCAACCTTCTGTTAATGCAAGTGCTTTAAATAGAGTTGTCTCTGGAAATCCAACAACGCTTGCTGGTGCATTAAATGCCAACGGTAAAGTTTTTGTGGTGAATGAAAACGGTGTTTACTTTACACCCACGTCGACAATCAATGCGCATTCCTTTGCTGCCTCCACGCTGGCTTTATCCAATGATGATTTTCTCAATAATAGATTTTTATTTAAAGCAGATAATGTAAATAATATTTTTTCTTCTATTATTCATAAAGGTTCAATTACAACTTTGGATGGAGGTTTTACTGCTCTCTTAGGTGGCGCTATTAATAATGAAGGTACGATTAATGCGAACCTTGGTAAAATTGGAATAGGGGCTGGAAAAGAAATTACGTTAGACTTGAGTGGTGATAAATTTTTACAAGTAAGCGTTCCATTTAGTGAAGCGATAACGTTACTCGATCAAAATGCAGAAGAATTAAATACCATTATCAATCATGCAGGAACATCAACGGCAAATAGAATAGACATTGATGTTGGCGCTGCTAAAAATGTTGTTCAGCGCGCTGTCAATATTCCAGGTAATCTTGTTGCAACAACTGCCTCACAAAAAAATGGCGTCATTACCCTTGGGGGTGCAGGTGATATTGTCGTTGCAGGAAATTTAACAGCCAAAGAAAATGGTAAAATTAACGCAGAAGGTAATTTTTTATCTTTTGGTGGTAAAGTTGATGTGTCAGGTGCAAATGCAGGAACAATAAGTTTTAATAGTACAGGTGAAATATCTTTAGGAGGAACTCTAAATGCTTCTTCCTCTACTAATGCTGGTGGTAAAATTGATATTCAATCTGATTATAAAATTATTCAAAGTCATGGCAGTGAAATTAATACATCAGGACATACTAAGGGTGGTAATATTCTAGTATCAGCACCAAACATTATGTCTTCAGGTTCTATGTCTTCAAATGGCAGTCAACAAGGTGGTTTCATTGATATAGAGTCTGAAGGTTACATTCGTTTATTATCTACTGATATTAATGTAGCAGGTAATACCCATGGAGGGTTAGTTCGTATTGGGGGAGAATTTCAGGGTAATAATAATTTAACAAGAACTACCCAGCAACAAGATGTTTTTATTGATAGGTGGGGTGAAAGACGATCACTTGTTAACGCAAAAACTATTTTAATATCAGATGGATCGAATATTAATATTTCCTCTTCTAATGGCGATGCAGGTACAGCAATCATTTGGAGTGATCAAGAAACGACTATGCTTGGTAATATTGATGCAACAGGCATAACTGGTGGTGCTGTTGAAATTTCCTCCAAAGACACATTACGACATGTTGGATTATCAAATGTCAATATATCAGAAGGTGGCCAATTATTACTTGATCCAAAAAATATTACTGTTGGAACGGGTGTAACGTCTCAAAACTGGGTTCATAAAGGCTTAATCGGAAAGGATTATGCCGTTGTATCATCAACCAATGTCGGGGAGCCTAATCTAAATAGAGGTGGAAATTTTGGATCTGATATAGCAATCAGTGATGATGCAACTTTAATGGCCGTAGGTGCTAGAGAAGGTGGAGCACAAAATAATACAAAAACAGGAGTGGTATATTTGTACCAATTTGATGACGGCAATTTTACTAATGCAACACTTATAGGGCGTATAGGAAAAGGATACGTTGGAGCAAAGGATATAGACAATTCATATCTTCAAAAGGATGACAAGTTTGGTCGCTCCTTATCTTTTAATAGTACCGGTACTAGATTAGCGGTTGGAGCAACTGGTGATGATGCAGCACAAAATGGTTCAGAGTCAACTGGTGCGGTTTATTTAATAACTTTTGATGATACTTCTTACTCAGGTGGTGAAATTGTTGGAAGAATAGGAGGTGGTTATACGGGCTCCAAGAATGTAAATTTGTTTAGACAGGGAGTTACTAAAAAAGGTGTAACTGTAAAATCTTATGATTTATTTGGTTCGAGTGTAGCATTAGATGGTGATGCAAATGTTCTGGCTGTTGGTCTGAGAGGTGATGATGGATTTAAGCAATATAGTAATAATTATGACATATCTAAGGCTGGGGGAGTATTTATAATTGCTTTTGATGATACAGATTTTTCTAATGGTGAAGTTGTATCACGAATTGGCAATGGTTATCAAAATTTAAGCTCTATCAGTAATTGTGCAAAAACTAATAAGTGTGCTGTAATTGCAAATGATTTTGACACAAATAGTCATACTGATTTAACTCCAAAAAAAGATGATGAATTAGGTTCAGCGGTTTCTTTTAATCATGATGGCTCTCTTCTTGCTATTGGATCTACAGGAGATAACGGTAAAAATAATAATAAAAATAATTCGGGTTCTGTAAGATTATTTAAGTTCATGAATAGTGGAAGCATTGTTTCTGCTGCTACAGGTACGCCAACCTATATTGGTTCTATCGGACAAGATTATGATTATCTTGATACAAGTGACTCAAGTGTTCATGCAGTAACCTTGGCTAATGGAGATCGATTTGGAAACTCTGTTGCATTTGATAAAGATGCTGATCGATTAGCTGTTAGCTACTGGGATCAATCTGTATCTGGTGAAAGCAAAGTTAGAACAGGAGCTGTAAATTTATATACACTAACTGATAACCTTGCATCCGCAACCTACATTGGAACAATTGGTAATGGTTATACAGGATCAAAAGATTTGGATCTTGGAAGTTCATTAGATAGTGGTGATAAGTTTGGTGAAGGTATAGATTTGAATGAAACAGGTAATCGCCTTGTAATGTCAGGAATGATGGCAGATGGAAATAATAATTCAAAATCTAATAGTGGTGAAGTTATGCTCGTTAAATTTAATGATAATGATTTTACAGGTGGAAGTTTGTACGGAAAAGTCGGATATGGTTATGGGAGTACAGGGGGTAGTTCACTGGATATTGATCTTGATGACGATGATAGGTTTGGTCAAGGAACAGCCTTAGATAGTGATGGTAATAGAATGGCCATAGTTGCTGCTAGAGTTGATGGTGCAGGTAATAATTCATCAGATTCTGGTGCTGTCTTTTTATTTACCTTTGATGATGACTCAGCATTTCAAAATCCAACACACGTAGGAACAATTGGAAAAGGTTACACAGGAACTTATAGTTTAGACTTAGATGATTTAACTTCTGGAGATTATATTTGGAGAACTGCTTTAGATGGTGATGGCGATAGATTAGTTTTATCACAACTTGATGCAACATCTGGTGGAGTTGATAGTGGCTCAGTGTTCACAATAAAATTTGATGATACAAATTTTACTAATCCAACACACGTAGGAACAATTGGACATAGTTATAATTCATCTAGTTATGATTTATCAATTGGTACTCTTGGTTCTGGTGATAGTTTTACTTCATTATCTTTGACTGATGATGGATCACGTCTTGCAGTTGGAGCAATGAAAGATGATGGAGCAAATGGAGGTCATAGTAATGCTGGAGCAGTTTACTTAATCACATTTGATCAAACAACAAATAGTGATGGAAACCCATCAACTGATTTTAACAACCCAACTCATGTTGGAACAATAGGAATAGATTATGCTCCTACAAGTACTTTGACAAAGAGTTTGGACTTAGGTGATAACGGACTTGATATATTAAGTAATAATGATCAATTTGCAAACTCTCTTGGTTTAACAGCAGATGGAAAGATCTTAGCGGTAAGTTCAACTAAAGATGATGGATATAATACAACAAATGATACTAATGATGATTATGGAGCAGTGCACTTGTTTACTTTTAGTGACTCAAATTTCACTGGTGCCACATATGCAGCTTCCATAGGGAATAATTACACTGGAGGTAAAAATTATGATACTTCAGGAATATCTGGTTGGGGGGCAGCTCAAGTTGCTGTTGATGGTGATGGTAATAGAATAGCAATAGGAGATTTTGCTGAAGATGATATTTATTTATTTGGTTTTGAAGACACTTCTCTAACTGGTGCAAGTTTACAATATACTATTGGTTTTGGTAAAACAGGTACAAATGAACTTGATACTTCTACAGCAACATTAGCAGATGATGACCAATTTCCGAATTATATTGCTCTAGATGATACTGGTACCTTAATGGTTGCAGGAAGTGCTAGGGGTGATGGTGCAAGTGATGCGGGTGATAATACTGGCGATATATCTTTATGGGCAGATACAATTATCCGAGGTAATACGTCTTATACAGATTATGCAAGTGATGATATCGTAATTAATAAAACAGAATTAGAAGAATTTCTGAATAACGGTGTTGATGTTACTCTTCAAGCTAATACTGACATCACTATTAGCTCTGCCATTACTGTTACTGGTACAGGTAGTCTTAACCTTCATGCAGGAAGAGATGTAAACATTAATAGCAATATTAACACCGCATCTAATTTAGAAATTATTGCAAGTGATTCAAATGATAATAGTGTTTCTGATAGCGATAGAGATGCGGGAGCAGGTGATGTAGTAGCTAGTTCAGCAAGTTTGACGGCTGAAGATCTCAATATACAACTTTTAGATGGAGGTACATTAACAAATGCTAGCATGGGAAATATTGATCTTTCAACTGTTACGGCTACAACTGGATCTTTAATGTCAGCTAACTTTACAGTGTCAGGTGCTTCGGCAAATGATAAAACATATGATGGAACTACAACGGCCACTACAAGTGGTGGCACTATATCGGGTTTAAACTTAACAGGTTCAGATCTTTCTATTAGTTCTTCTGGTAGTTTTGCAGATGCAGATGTTGGCAATGATAAAGATGTTACAATAAATTATGAATTATCTGGTTTTACATCAAGTCCAATTACAATAAATGAAAATTCTGGAGCATTAGAAGCAATACCAACAGCAAATATTTTAGCTGGGGCTTCGACACCACCTCTTCCAGGTGTAGCACCAGATGAAGAAAAAGAAAAAATTGTAGTACGGGAAAAAATCAACAAAGATGTTTTCGATGATGTATCTCGAATAATTTCTTTTATCTCCGTTGATGGTGCGTCTAACGCTGCTTTAATTCAAAATGAATTCATTACGTCTTTTCCTCAGGTAGACGCAATTAGTATCCAAAGGTTATAAATGAGATATTTTTTATCTTTTATCTTTTTTATCTCTACTTCATTTATGACATATCCTGTTTTTACTAATACTGGTAATTATATTGTTTATGAAACAGGTTTAGTTATTCCACCTGGTGCAGAAAATATTTCATTTAATTTTGTTGGTATTGAAATTGAAAATGAAATTGAAGAAATGATAGAGCTTCGTAAAAATTTGTTTAGCTCAAAAATTTTTAAAACAATAACGTTAAAAGATTTTTATAATTTACTGATTGCATTAGAGCAATTGTATGTTTTAAATGGATATTTTTTAACGCGTTTTAT
>ENA-OSEY01002607-OSEY01002607.1-marine-metagenome-genome-assembly--contig:-NODE-2607-length-11563-cov-9.598032_pt1 | contig 11563 bp, 10 predicted proteins | sample MGYA00248465_ERZ534230 | MGnify/ENA primary metagenome ERZ534230 (study PRJEB26409, sample SAMN06344110) | marine metagenome | isolation source: Sea water from surface | place: Atlantic Ocean:Southern... | reverse complement strand
CGTACAACTGCAGTTTATGGAAATGGGAAATTTGGTATTGGTGATTATAATTTTAAATCAGATTCTAAAATATTAAGAAATAGTTTTTGGGCAGAAATGTTAACAGTTTATATGTTAAAAATTTTTTCTATAGAATATGTTAATTTCTTAGCAAAAAATAAATCTAAAAATTATACTAAATTAAATGATAATATATCAGATTATCTAGGAACTGGAAATGCAACAGGCCTAGGGATGGCTCCTTTTGTAGTCAATCATCCTAAATTAATCCATAAGTGGATAAATACTAAACAAACTTTGATTAAAATTGCATTAGATAAAAAAACTTTATCTAAAAATAAATTAAAGTTATTTCTTTTACTTTTAGAAAATTCAAAAAAACATATTAATCAATGGGAAGTAGAAGATAAAAAACAACAAAACCTAATAAATCAATCCAGAAAGGAAATTGATCAAATTATAAATTCAAAACTATTAATTAAAATTTTAAATTCTGACTATCCATTAAAAAAATTGCTTTTAAAATTTAATGGAATTAACAATGAAACAAGAGAAGTGTTGTATAGTATATTTTTAGAACTCTTTCCTAAAGTTACAGATTCATACTCAGGAAAAATGAATGCCTCTGATAAGGTCACTTTAAATACTAATTATTCAATCGCAAAAATTAGATCATTAATTAAACTAAATTATGGCTGGGCATTAAATATCAACTTCAATCATTCATCAAGTAAATACTTCTTTTGGTATGTATCTGAAACTAAGCAAGAGCCAAGGCTTGGATTATCAAAAGAAGATCATGGATATGAAAAACGTTTACCATTAGATATTGCAAAGCAAATATCTGACTTAAATGAAACATTAAAAAAAATGCCTAATAAAATGAAGATTAGTGAATTTTGTCTAAAACATCATAAATTCAAATCTATAATAAAAAGAGTTCTAATTAATGAAAAACACCAATTCAGTGAAATACATGAAAACTTAGAAGACAAGAAAATGCGTCCAATAGATATCTTAAGATTCAAATTAAGTTTTTTTGGAGCTTGTAAATTTGATCCTAAATCTAATCTGTGGACCAGAATTACTTTATTTCAAGGTGTCCCATTACCTAAAAATCTTAAAGAAAATAAAACCCATATGTTTAGTTTTCCCTTCTTAAATGCTTATGGTTGAAAAATCAATTAACCAAATTAAATCTGAAACTTTTAAAGCATTGATTGGTATAAATCTCTCTAAATCTCTAGCAGATGATTGTAGTAATTTATGCTGCAACCTAGCTAAAATAAAAACCCCTTTCTTAAAGGATTTAATTACTCTTTTAGAAAAATATAAAACTAAAAAAATTAATAATAGTATAGATCATAAAAAATCTAAAGATTTAATAGCTCCATTTTATGGACTTAATTTAATTGAGTATTTATCTTCTGAAAATATTAATTGGTCAGGGAATGTAATTGCACCAAATTATTTAATTTCAGCAATGCTGATTTACAATCATGAAAATAAAAAAAATTTTTTATTACGTAACAATAAAAGTACAATATTCTGCATTTACAATTCGACAATTTATTTAAATAAAAAAAAGTTAACAAATGATTTTTACTATATTGAAACAGAATTATATCCTTCGAAAATTAAAAAAGTTAAATTTAATAAAATTCTCTACTATGATAGATGTTATGTAAATTCCATAGAATGGAATGAATTATTAAAATACTCACAAAAAACTTATGTTAAAGAAAGTAAAGTATCAAAAGAAAAAGGTGCAGGATATTAATAATTTATATTGTTAATATGTTATGTTTTTCTAATTTGACATTCTTAACAATTTGATGACTATAGGGATATTAGTTTATTATCCAATAAATCTAAACATTAAAACTAACTAGGAGGAAAATTAATGTTAAAAATCAAAAGATTAATAACAATTTCATTAATGTTTTTGATCTCCAATATATTTGCAACAATTGTTTTGGCTAAAGTTGATGGCCCAAGTGTTTTTTGGAAATATAGTTTATGGGGTAAAAGAAGAGCTTTCACGGAAGGTGCAGAAACATTATCTAAGAGATTAGCAGAAGAAACAAATGGAAAATTTAAATTGAAAATTTTCTATGGTGGCCAATTGGCAAAATCAAGAGAAAATTGGGATGGTTTGAAAGCTAATTCTTTTGAAATGGCAACTGTTTGTAACTTTTACCATCCAAAGAAAAACCCAGGTTTAATGGTTTTAACACTTCCATTTTTACCACTTGGACAAAGCTTTGACAGAGATGCAAAAGTAAGACAAGCAGTCTACGATCATCCAATATTAAAAAAAGAAGCATCAAAATTTAATGGCATATATTTTATGACTTCGAATTTACCACAATATGAATTTATGGGTAAAGGGAAGCCACCATTAAAACTTTCTGACTTTAAAGGAATGAGAGTTAGAGCTGGTGGTGGTGTTGGAACAGCAATGGTAAAATTAGGGGCTACAAAAATGTCAGTTCCTGCTCCAGAGACATATACACTTATTGCAAGAGGAGCTGTAGATGCAGTTTCTTTTCCTTTCACATATGCTCATGCTGCTTACAAAATACCAGAAGTAGCCGATTGGTATACAGCAAATTTATCACCTGGAACGTCAGATTGTCCTTATGTGATGAATTTACAAGCTTATAATAAACTTCCAAAACAATATCAAAATTTATTAAATAGTCTTCGTGGTGAAGCTTTAGAATCTCTTAAAGCTGCATACAAGAAAGCTGATGATAAAAATTTACCTGTTTGGAAGAAAAAATTCAAAGAGATCAGATACGATGATAAAACTCTTGCTGAATTTAAAGCTAAAGTAGGTAAACCGATTTGGAATGAATGGGTTGCTGCTAACAAGGATCAATTTGATGCTCAAGCAGTATTAGACGTCATTCTAAACTATAAATATTCAAATATAAAATAATATACAAATAAAAACATGTGTGTAATTTTTTGCACACATGTTTTATTATAGGCTTTAATTTGTTAGATTTATTTAATAAAAAACTTAGTAAAATCGAAGACTTTCTTGTTTTATTTGTTGGAATTTCGATTTTCATTGTGATGATTTTAACATCCATCCAAATTATATCTAGAGTTGTTGGCTATCCTTGGCCTGCATTTTTAGAATTATCAGAATTAGCAATTTCAATTTTTGCTTTTCTAGGTGTTGCTTTTGCTCAAAGAATGGATGCTCACATTCGTATGGAACTTCTTGTTGCAAATTTAAAAGGAAGAATTAAATGGATAGTTGAGTTTATTGCAACATTTTGTGCATTTATAGTCATTGCAATTCTTATATATTATAGCAGTCTTTTTGCAATAGATGCATATGTAATCGGTGACAGTACAATGGATTATTTGTTTCCAACGTGGCCAGCTAAAATTTTAGTTCCTATAGGTTTTACAATTTGGTTTTTTAGACTTTTTATAGAATTAATTGGTTATTTAAGATTAGCTATAAATGTTAATGCTGAACCTATTTATGTTCCAATTATAAAAACAGCTGAAGAGTTAGCAAACGAAGAAATTAAATCAATAAGAGAATAATATGTTTTTTGAAAAACTACTTCAAGGACAGCCAGAAGGAATATTTGGCATAGGATATAATGATCCCTCATTAGTTGGAGTAATTTGTACATGTATTCTTTTGGTTTTAGTTATCTGTGGTGTAAGAGTTGTAATTGCAGCAAGTATAGCTGGAATAATTGGACTTGTAGAATTAATTGGAGTTGGTCCAGCTTTAGGTAACATTGGAGCAATACCATATTCAAAATCTGTTACATTTGTTCTTGGTTTATTACCAATCTTTATATTAATAGGTTTTTTAGCCTATCAAGCTGGAATAACAAGACAATTGTTTGAAGCAGCTAAAGCATGGGTTGGTTTTGTGCCAGGTGGACTTGCTGTAGCTACAGTTTTTGCAACTGCTGGATTTGCTGCAGTTTCAGGAGCTTCTACTGCCACAGCAGCTGTTTTTTCAAGAATAGCTATACCTGAAATGCTTAAAGAAGGTTATGACAAAAAGTTAGCTGCTGGTGTGGTGGCCGCTGGTGGAACTTTAGCATCTTTAATCCCACCATCTGCAATTTTAATCATCTATGCAATTATCGTTGAAGAATCTGTTGGAGCACTATTATTAGCTGGTTTTTTACCCGGTGTATTTTCTGCAATTGTGTACGCGTTAATAATTATTTTATGGGCTAAAAAGAATCCTAAATTAGGCCCTCCATCTAGAAGATATACATTAAATGAAAAATTAAAAACTTTACCAGGAATTTTGCCTATTGCGGTTGTTATTGCCACAATTATAAGTGCTATTTATGCAGGTTGGGCGACTCCAACTGAAGCTGGGTCTTTAGGTGCATTTGTAGTTCTTATTATGGCAATTTATAATAAAGTTAAGATTACTGCTCTAAAAGCTGCACTGATAGAAACAGCTAAATTAGTAGCTATGATATTTTCTATAATATGGGGTGTTTTGATTTTTGTAAGATTTTTAGGATTTTCTGGACTCCCTGAAGATTTTGCTAATTGGATTATATCACTTCCTTTAGACCCATACGTAACACTTTTATTAATACTTCTTGGATATGTTATTTTAGGAATGTTTATAGATGCAATAGGATTATTATTACTAACTCTGCCAGTTGTATATCCAGCTGTAATGTTATTAAATGGTGGACCAGACGTTACAGCCGCAGAAAGTCCATTTGGAATGACATTCAATCAAGTCAGTGTTTGGTTTGGTATTATTGTTGTTAAAATGGCCGAAGTTTGTCTTATAACACCTCCTATTGGTCTAAATTGTTTTGTGGTTGCAGGTGTAAGGAAAGATATACCTGTTACTGATGTATTTAAAGGAGTAACTTTATTCTTTATTGCAGACATATTAACAATTTTAGGATTAGTATTGTTCCCTCAAGTAATAACTTGGCTTCCTGATTTAATGATGAGTTAAAATCAACTATTATTTGGAAAAGTGTATTGAGCGCCTAAAGATTTTCCAACTGGCCATCTTCCTGTAACCGTCTTAAGTCTGGTATAAAACCTAACACCTTCCATTCCATATACGGCATGTCCTCCAAATACAGACTTTTTCCAACCACCAAAAGAATGATAAGCCATTGGAACTGGAATTGGTACATTAATGCCTACCATTCCTATTTGACATTCGTTTGCAAATTTTCTGGCAACACCACCATCAGAAGTAAAAATAGCAGTGCCATTTCCATATTCATGGTTATTAACCATTTCTAATGCTTCTACCATACTCTCAGACCTTACCATTGACATAACAGGCCCAAATATTTCTTCTTGGTAGATTTTCATGTCAGTTGAAACGTGATCAAAGAATGTTCCCCCAACATAATAACCATTTTCATAACCTTGAAGTTTAAAATTTCTTCCATCAACTACTAAATCAGCACCCTCTTTAATACCAATATCAATATAATTTTTAACTTTATCTAAGTGTTGTTTAGTTACCAAAGGACCCATTTCAGACGATTTTTCTAAACCCGGACCTATTTTTAAGTTTTCAATCATTGGAGTTATTTTTGTTCTAATAGCATCTCCAGTCTCTTTTCCAACAGGAACAACAACTGAAACTGCCATACATCTTTCACCAGCAGATCCAAAAACAGATCCCATAATAGAATCACAAACTAAGTTTATATCAGCATCAGGCATAACAACCATGTGATTTTTGGCGCCACCCATGGCTTGTACTTTTTTTCCATATTTTGCGGCTTCTTGATATATATAATGTGCTATTGGTGTTGATCCAACAAAACTGACAGCACTAATATCTTTATTTTTTAAGATTGCATCAACAGCCTCTTTACCACCATTTACAACATTTAAGACACCTGGAGGGAACCCGGCATCCAATACCATTTGCGCTAACAACAATGTAGAACTTGGATCTCTTTCTGAAGGCTTTAAAATAAAACAATTTCCACATGCAATTGCAATGGGAAACATCCATAAAGGTACCATGACAGGAAAATTAAATGGGGTTATTCCAGCTACAATTCCCAAAGGTTGATTATCTGACCAACTATCAATTGATCTTCCAACTTCACTAGTATAATTGCCGGCTAATAAATTTGGAATTCCACAAGCAAATTCAACTACTTCTAGTCCCCTTCCAACCTCTCCTAATGCATCATCAAATGTTTTACCATGTTCTAATGTAATTAGTTCAGCCAACTCATTTTTTCTAGATTCTATTATTTCTTTTAATTTAAACATTTTTCTTGATCTCATAAGTGGTGTTTCTGATGACCAAGATATGTATGCATTTTTTGCAGAGTTTACTGCATCTTGTACACATTTTTCTGTACCCAAAACAACCTGTGAAGCCTCTTCACCTGTCGCTGGGTTAAAAACTGATGATGTATTATTAACAAAATTAGAATTAAGTTTACCATTAATAAGATGTTCAATTTTTTTCATTTTATTCCATTTTTTTTTAATTTTATATTATATATCTATACATAAACATGAAAAAAGACAAAAATAAAATTTTAAAATATAGGGTCACTTATTTAGAAATGATAAAACACCCTAGTTATTCATATCCAAATTGTCCAATAAAATTCACTAATATTATTAAATCAAATAATGTTCCATATTGGTATTTTATTTCTTTATATAAATCTGTTGGAGAAGAATATGAATGGACAGATATGTTAAAGCAAAAAAAAGAAATTACAGAAAATTTTTTAAATAACAAAAATGTATATTTTTACTCACTTATATCATCAGGTGTTCCAATTGGATTTTTTATCTTAGATTATAGAAAAAAAGAAATCTGCGATATAAGTTATATTGGATTGACTAAGGGTAATTTAGGAAAAGGTCTAGGTAAATATCTCTTTAAAACAGCATTCTTAATGGGTTGGGATACAAATTATATTAATAAATTAACTGTTAATACATGTACATTAGACCATAAGGCTGCACTTCCTCTTTATCAAAAACTTGGGTTTGAACCAGTAAGGTTTGAAGATAAAAAAAAGATGAAAACTTTTTTTAATTAAATGACTTTCCTTCTAAAAATTTTCCACTGTAAATATTTAAAGATTTCATAGATTGCCATACAATTTGACCATTGTTGATAACAGTATCTATTCCTAAAGCTGGCATAAGTGGCTTTTCATAAGTTGCTTTGTCAATTACAACTTCAGGATCAAATATAACTAAGTCTGCAAAATAATCTTTTTTTATCAATCCTCTTTTTTCTAAACCAAAAGTCTTAGCGCTTTTAAAAGTCATTTTGTATATTGCTTCTTCTAAAGAAAAAAGTTTCATCTCTCTGGAATATTTTCCTAAAACTCTTGGAAAAGTTCCCCATAATCTTGGATGAGGATGCTTATCCCCAGGCAAGCCATCTGAACCTATCATAGTGCCGTCAAAACTAATTATACGATTTAAATCTTCATCATCCATCTGAAAATAAATTGCTCCAGCAGGATAAAGTTTATCTACCAACTCATCAATTGTACAATTAAATTCTTTTGCTATCTTATTGATATCATTAACTTTTAAGTCTTGCACTTTATCTGACCATGTAACCAATACTTTGTCGGCCCTTTCTACAAAATGTTTTAACAACATTGTTGAACTGGCTGTATACGGATAACAATCTAAATCAAGATGTTGTTTCTTTTTAGCCTCTTTAATTAGTTTTAGAGTTTCTTTACTTTTACCCCAATTAGATCTTCCTGCACATTTATGATGTGATATCACAGTTCTTACATCAGCTAATTTGCCAATCTTAATTGTTTCATTTACAGACTCTACTAAATTATCTCCCTCATTCCTCATATGAGTAGTAAAAATTCCATCATGTTTTTTTAATACTTTTGCTAACTCGATAATTTCTTCAGTTGGCGCATCATTAGCAGCAGGATACGCAAGACCAGTTGACAATCCAATCGAACCATCAATCAATGCATTTTCTAAAATATTTTGCATTTTAATTATTTCGTCTTTAGTTGCACTTCTATTTATTTCTCCATTCATCACCTGAACTCTTAGCATTGAGTGACCTGTCAACAGTGAAATATTGATTGAACTTGGGCTTTCATTAAATGCATTTTTATATGATGAAACAGATGAAAATCTATATGCATCTTTATCACCAAGTAATGGAATTGGCGCTGGAACATCTCCAGAAAAATCAAAAGGAGCTAAACTTATACCACAATTTCCTGCAATGCAGGTAGTTACTCCTTGACTAATTTTACATGACATACTTCTATCAATAAAAATATTTTGATCGTCATGAGTGTGAACATCTATAAAACCTGGTGCAATTATATGTGATGTAGCATCGATTACATTTTTAAATGATAAATCATTTAAGTTATAATTTTCATCATGTATTTTAACAGATTTTTGATCTTTCTTAAAAATTGAAATAATTCGGTCACCATTTACCAAAAGATCTGCTTCATATCTAGCATCTCCCGAACCATCAATAATAGTTCCATTTTTAATTAAATAATCAATATTCATTTTAAATTCTTTATTAAGTTTATATTATAATAAGTATTATTTAAAAAAAACTAGATAAATGTTTTTTAAAAATTTAAATATTAAAATTACAACTTAAACCTTGCCTAGGCCAGTTTGCTTTTAATAACAAACCTTCATAAGATGCGGTAATATAAGCAGTTTTATTGTTTAATCCCCCAAAACATAAATTTGTAATATAAGGGTCGTTAATTGAATAGAATTCTTTAAACCCATCTGATGGAGATATTACAGTTATCCCACCATCATACAATGTGCCAACACAAACATTTCCATTCAATTCAATTGCTAATGAATCAAATCTAAAAAGCCCTCTATTTTGATTGAGTAATTGTCCACCATATACAGAATTTGGAAACTGAATTTTATTTACCTCTCCATCACCTAGAATTTCAAAGCTATATAATTTACCTCCTTCTGTATCAGCAATATACAAAAATTTTTCATCAGGAGATAAACCTATTCCATTAGGTGTCATAATAGGATGAATAACTTCTTTAATCTCTGAACCATCAGGCTTTGCCCAATAAACGGAACCTCGGTCCATTGTTCTTTCCCTAACTTTTCCAAGATCTGTAAACCAAAAATTTCCTTTTTTATCAAATACAATATCATTAGGACCGTTTAATGGTAATCCATTACATTCAGAGTAAAGTGTTTCAAATTCACCCGTGTTTAAATTAACTTTTTGAATTTTACCTGACTTATAATTTTTTGCTTGAGCAATAGGTCTCCTTTTTTTTTGATCACTAGAGACTTCCCAATCAAACCCACCATTGTTACAAATATAACAAAAACCATCTGGACCAATCGCAGCTCCATTTGGTCCTTCTCCTAAATTTGATACAATTTCTTTTTTACCGTTTTGATATATTTTTGTTAAAGTACCTCTGGCTATTTCAACTAATAAAATACTTCCATCATTTAAATAAATTGGACCTTCCGGAAAAAGTAAATCATCAGTCAAAATTGAAGTTTCGAGATTAAATCTTTTTTCCATAATTAAACTCTAAATTTTTTTTATATTTGGTATTAACCAAAATAGTAAAGCACCAATTATTGTAAATAAAGTACAAAAGAAAAATCCAACATTATAATTTGAAAATTGATCAAATAAAAAACCTGATATAAATGCACCTAATGCAGCACCAAGGCCTTGACCCAGATTAGAAGCTCCATAGATAGAAGCAAGACCTTTTCCTGCAAAAATTTTTGCAATAAGCGTAGTTATTATAGGACCTCTAGCACCAGCTGATAAACCAAAAGGGATAATAAATAAAAATACAATTAAATATTTAAAATCAGAATATTGTATACAATATAGTGATAAAATTCCTAATAAACTTAATATATAACTTAAAGTTGAAACATAATGTTTTGGCCATATATCAGCAGCAAAACCAGTTAATGCCATTCCCGGAAAAGTTAGCATCCCCATCAGACCAAAGTATAAAGCAGCTTCTAAATCTGAAAACCCACAATAAATTAAATAAACAACAACTTGTAAACTAATTCCAAAAATACCCATCGCTGTAAAAAAATAAATTAGAAAAAATTTCCAAAATGTATTTTCTCTTAAAGCTTCAAATAATGATGAATCATTTAATTTATTTGCAGAAACATTTACTGAATTATAAATACCAACATTAATTTTTTTCCAAGGTAGAAAAAATAATAAAATCAAAATCCCAAAAAAGAATAAACCAATTAAATTATATGAAGTTTCCCAACCATACTTACTTATCAATATTTGACAAAGTGGAGCTAAAATTAAAACACCTAGTCCTTGGCCAGAATAAGCAATTGATAATGCTGATGATAACTTTTTATTAAACCATTTTGAAATAATACTCTGACTTGGTATGATCCCAACCATTGAAGCACCTAGTCCGCTAAAAACTCCTAAGAAAATATAAAATTGCCATAATTCATTTAAATATCCTGAAATATAGTAACCACATGATAGAAGCAAAGTGCCTAACACGTAGTTAAACTTACCTCCAAATTTATCAAAAATTATTCCCGATATAAGAGACCCTATCCCTAAACTAAACATGTAAACCGAATAAATTGAAGTTACAGAAGCTCTGTCCCAATCAAATGTATCACTTAATGGAAGGAGAAAAACACCAAAACTTTCTCCCATTCCTCTACTAACAGAAATCATAAATAGACAAAAAAATAATATAAATATTGGAACAATTGATTTTTTAAAATCCATATCTTTTAAAGTCATAATTGAAAAAATAATTTATTACTGTAATTTAATTTATTAAGTATCATAAATTAGATGAAGAACCAAACTAATACAAATAAATACAATCTGACTAATGATGTCATAAAAAAAGAAGTGGACGACATATTAAAAGGTAAATACCAACAATGTGTGTTAGGTACTTTAGATCAAAATGGATACCCATACTTATCAAAAACACTGCCTCTTTATTACGAAAAAAAAATATACCTTTTACTAAGTGATTTAAGCGATCATACAGAAAATTTAAAAATTAATAAAAAGGTAAGTATATATTTTGCTCAAGAAGAAATTCATAAGGAGAGACTTAATAATCCTAGACTTACTTTATTAGGACTAATTAAGAAATTAAAGCTAAATAAAAATGATGAATTTTTTAGAAAATTATTAAAAAATTATATACTCATTGAAAAAAGCGCAAAAATGTGGGGTGAGTTCTTAGATTTTAATTTTTATGAATTTAATATTAAAAATTCCCTTTACGTAAAAGGTTTTGGGAAAGCATATAAAGAAGTACATTAATTATGATAAATAGTTTTAAAGAAAAACTTTTTTATAAATTTACGAAAAAATATTGGAAGTTGATAAACCAAAAACATGGTATATTAAACAATTTTACAGTCCAAAAAGGAATTTTTAAAGATTTAAAATTAAATAAAGAACAATATTGGAATTCAGGAGATTTAGGGTCAAAAATATATGGCTTTTATGAAAAAGATGTTCAAGAAATAATATATAAAATAG
>ENA-OSEY01002606-OSEY01002606.1-marine-metagenome-genome-assembly--contig:-NODE-2606-length-11564-cov-3.378080_pt1 | contig 11564 bp, 9 predicted proteins | sample MGYA00248465_ERZ534230 | MGnify/ENA primary metagenome ERZ534230 (study PRJEB26409, sample SAMN06344110) | marine metagenome | isolation source: Sea water from surface | place: Atlantic Ocean:Southern... | reverse complement strand
CGAGTTTCCTCAGGAGCTGATGGAACTGTTATAGATGTTCATGTGTTTACTCGTGATGGAATTGAAAAGGATGGAAGAGCGGAATCTATTGAAGAATCTCAACTTTTAGAAATACAGAAAGATTTGGATGATGAGTTAAAAATTTTAGAGCAAGCAGCTTTATCCAGATTAGAAGCTATATTGGTGGGAAAAAAGGTTGCTTCTGGCAAAGGTTTAAAGAAAGGTTCAGCAATTAAATTATCTGATCTAGAAGACCTAAAAAAAGAAGACTGGTTCAAAATAAGACTAGATAATGAAAAAGCAAATAAGCAGATTGAGGATATTGCAAAGAGTTTAAAGGAATACAAAGATGATCTTGATATAACTTTTGGCAAAAGAAAATCCAAAGTTACCGATGGAGATGATTTGCAACCTGGTGTTCTAAAAATCGTCAAAGTCTACCTTGCTATAAAAAGAAGAATACAGCCCGGAGATAAGCTCGCCGGTCGGCACGGTAATAAAGGAGTAATCTCAGTTATTATGCCTGAAGAAGATATGCCATATGATGAATATGGACAGCCTGTAGATATTGTTTTAAATCCTTTGGGTGTTCCATCTAGAATGAATGTTGGTCAAGTCCTTGAAACTCATTTAGGCTGGGCTGCAAAAGAACTCGGTGAGAAAATCGGTGAAATGCTAGATTCTGATGTAAAAACTTTGGAAATTAGAAATTTTCTTGACCAAATTTATGAGAAAGGGGGATCGCAAGACCTGAGTTCACTAAAAGATGCCGAGGTTCTTGAATTGGCAGATAATCTCAGAGAAGGAGTGCCGATGGCAACTCCAGTATTCGATGGAGCAAAAGAAACAGAGGTCAAGGCAATGCTTGAGCTCGCTGGACTACCCTCAAGTGGACAAACTCAACTTTATGATGGAAGGACAGGTGAAAAGTTTGACCGCAAAACAACCCTTGGCTATATGTACATCTTGAAACTCAATCATCTGATAGAAGATAAGATGCATGCTAGATCTACTGGAAGCTATAGTTTGGTTACTCAGCAGCCTCTTGGAGGTAAAGCTCAATTTGGAGGTCAGAGATTTGGTGAAATGGAAGTTTGGGCTTTGGAAGCTTATGGAGCTGCTCATACACTTCAGGAGATGTTGACAGTTAAATCTGATGATGTCGCCGGAAGAACCAAGGTATATAAGAATTTGGTTGATGGTAACTTTGAAATGGAAACTGGTGTTCCTGAATCATTTAATGTTCTTACAAAGGAAATTAGATCATTGGGAATAGACATAGATTTAGAACAGATTGACTAGGAGAATAACTTGAAAGATTTAGTAGATTTATTAAAAACACAGGGTCATGGGGTTGAATATAATTCAATCAGGGCTGGCTTGGCTTCTCCACAGCAAATAAGGTCATGGTCCTATGGAGAGGTAAAAAAACCAGAAACAATTAACTATAGGACATTCAAACCAGAAAGAGATGGACTCTTTTGTTCTAAGATTTTTGGCCCTATAAAAGACTATGAATGTATTTGTGGAAAATACAAAAGAATGAAACATAGAGGAGTTGTTTGTGAAAAATGTGGTGTTGAGGTTACGTTATCTAAAGTTAGACGTGAAAGAATGGGTCACATTGAATTGGCTGCACCTGTAGCTCATATATGGTTTTTAAAGTCCTTACCATCTAGGCTTGCTCTTGCTCTAGATCTCACTCTCAAAGATTTAGAGAGAGTACTATACTTTGAATCATTCATTGTAATCGAACCTGGTATGACTGATTTAGAAGTAGGACAATTACTTACTGATGAGGAATATTATGAAGCTTTGGAGACATGGGGAGATGAATTTGAAGCAGGCATGGGCGCTGAATCGATTCAAACTCTATTAAAGGAGTTAGATCTTGAATCAGCAATCAAGGATATACAAGAAGAAATGCCTTTGACTAAATCTGAGGCAAAATTAAAAAAATACTCGAAAAGATTGAAATTACTCAAATCATTTAATGAATCTGGAAACAGACCCGAGTGGATGATTCTTGAAGTGTTACCAATCTTACCACCTGACTTAAGGCCTCTTGTTCCTCTAGAAGGAGGGAGATTTGCAACTTCCGATCTGAATGATTTGTACCGAAGAGTTATTAACAGAAACAATAGACTGAAAAGGCTGCTTGATCTTAATGCTCCAGATATTATTACCCGCAATGAAAAAAGAATGCTTCAAGAGTCAGTTGATGCTCTATTAGATAATGGTAGAAGAGGCAGGGCAGTAACTGGTTCTAATAAAAGACCCCTTAAATCCCTTGCAGACATGATTAAAGGTAAACAAGGAAGGTTCAGGCAAAACTTACTTGGAAAAAGAGTAGATTATTCTGGAAGATCTGTGATTGTTGTTGGACCAACACTCAAACTTCATCAATGTGGCCTTCCCAAGAAAATGGCACTTGAGCTCTTTAAGCCTTTTGTCTTTGGAAGACTCCAGCAACTTGAACTTGCAAATACTATTAAACTCGCAAAAAGAATGGTAGATAGAGAAGAACCCGAGGTTTGGGATATTTTAGATGAAGTAATTCGTGAACATCCAGTTATGCTTAATCGAGCTCCGACACTGCACAGATTAGGTATTCAGGCTTTTGAACCAGTTCTTGTTGAAGGCAAAGCCATTCAACTCCATCCTTTAGTATGCAAGGCATATAATGCTGACTTCGATGGCGATCAGATGGCTGTGCATGTTCCTCTTACTTTGGAGGCTCAACTTGAGTGCAGGGCATTAATGATGGCAACTAACAATATTCTGTCACCATCTAATGGAAAACCAATTATTGACCCTTCACAAGATGTTGTTTTGGGTCTGTATTATATGTCTAGAGAAAAAGTCAATGATTTAGGTGAGGGTAGAATATTGTCGTCTCCTGATGAAGTTAATAGGGCTTACTATTCAGGTACTTTGGGTTTACAGGCTAAGATAAAAGTTAGACTTAAACCCAACAAGCTTGATGATGAGCCTTCTCAAATAGTTGAAACTACTACCGGAAGGACATTACTTTATGAATTGCTTCCACAGGGTATGTCCTTTGACTTGGTCAATAAGACTTTAGACAGTAAACAAATTTCTACACTTATTGATTTTGTATATAGAAAAGCAGGTCTTAAAAGTACAGTTATATTTGCCGATCGCCTAATGTATATGGGATACGAATTTTCAACAAAGTCAGGTTCTTCCATAGGTATAGATGATTTTGTTATACCAGATGATAAACAAAAGATAGTAAATGAAGCAGAACAAGAAGTTAAAGATATAGAATCTCAATTTGCATCAGGCCTTGTTACTCAGGGTGAAAAATACAATAAAGCGATTGATATATGGACAAGAGCAAATGAAATGATTGCTAAATCTATGATGGATAATATATCACAAGATGAGATTGAGGATTCAGAAGGAAACAAGGTACTTTCAGATTCGTTCAACTCAGTTTTTATGTACGCTGATTCAGGATCAAGAGGTTCACCGGCTCAAATAAGACAATTGGCTGGAATGAGAGGACTTTTAGCTAAACCAGATGGATCAATTATTGAAACACCTGTAACTTCCAACTTTAGAGAAGGATTAACCGCACAGGAATATTTCATTTCAACTCATGGAGCAAGAAAAGGACTAGCAGATACTGCTCTGAAAACAGCTAATTCAGGATACTTAACTAGGCGACTTGTTGACGTTGCTCAAGACCTAGTTGTTAGTGAAGAAGATTGTGGGACAGAAGCTGGTATTTTGATGAGAGCAATTATTGATGGTGGTCAAGTGCTTGTCCCGCTTGGAGACAGAGTTCTTGGAAGGACAGTTGCGGTTGACGTAACTTCCCAAGATGGAAAGGAAGTTTTATTGAAAAAAGGAACTTTGATTGATGAGGATATAGTTGACTCGTTAGATGAGAAAAATATTTACGAAATCAAAGTTAGATCTGCAATACACTGTGAGACAATACATGGCATTTGTTCCAAGTGTTATGGAAGAGATCTAGGTAGAGGTCATAAAGTTGATATTGGTGAATCAGTTGGAATCGTCGCTGCACAATCCATAGGAGAGCCAGGTACACAGCTTACCATGAGAACATTCCACATAGGTGGCGCTGCTTCAGGTACCTCAGCGGAAGATAATATAGAAACTAATTTTTCTGGAAAAATTGTTTACAGCACAAGATTTGTCAAGAAAAAAGATGGAACTTTCATTACACTTGCTCAATCTTCAGATGTCAATGTTATCGATGAAAATGGAATGGTTGTAGAGAGCCATAAGGTGCCTTATGGAACTGTTCTGAATTATCCTTCAGATAGTAAAGTTGAACCCGGAGATATTTTAGCTAAGTGGGATCCTTTAACTAGACCAGTAGTAGCTGAAGTTGCTGGAAAAGCAAAATTTGTTGATATTGAAGATGGCATTACAGCAAGTGTAAAGCAAGATGAACTCACTGGGTTGAGCAACATTGAAATAATTGATGTAACAGAAAGGCCGAAAGGCGAAGCCCAGGAGAAAAAGCCCTCCATTCACATAGTTGATGGAAGAGGTAAAGAAAAAACCCTTCCAGATTCAGATGCTCCTGCTATATACACTTTACCCGGTAATGCTTTTCTACAATTATCTGATGGTCAAGACATTGAAGTTGGAGGTGTAATAGCAAGAATATCTCAAGAGTCTGCTAAGACTAAAGACATCACAGGTGGACTTCCTCGAGTTGCAGATTTGTTTGAAGCTAGGAAACCTAAAGAACCAGCAATACTTGCACAAGAATCTGGCATTGTTTCTTGGGGTAAGCCTACTAAAGGCAAAGAAAGACTCATAATCACTGACGAAGAAGGAACAGAGCACGCTACCCTAATTCCAAAAACAAGACATATAAATGTTTTTGAAGGTGAAAGGGTTGAGAAGGGAGACATCGTTTCAGATGGAGCAATGAGTCCTCATGATATTTTATCTCTAAGAGGGCTTGATGAGTTAACTGACTACATAGTTGATGGTATACAAGAGGTATACAGACTTCAAGGTGTAAGTATCAATGATAAGCATATCGAGGTAATTCTTAATCAAATGCTAAGAAAAGTTGTCATTACTGAGCCTGGTGATTCTGACTTCATTGTAGGAGAGCAAGCTGAATTTTCTAAAGTTAGAGAAACAAACCTTTCACTTAGAAAAGATAAAAAAGCTGAAGTGCAGTTTGATAGAGTGCTTTTAGGAATCACAAAAGCATCTCTTGCTACTGAATCGTTCATTTCGGCGGCATCTTTTCAGGAAACTACTAGAGTTCTTACTGAAGCAGCAACTACAGGTAGAGTTGATCATCTTAGAGGACTCAAAGAAAACGTTGTAGTAGGAAGATTAATCCCTGCTGGATCGGGACTAGCTAAATTAAGTTCTGAAGCGGAAAATGTTGAGGAAGAATTCGAAATAGATCTTGAGAAAGCTCTGAGTGAGGCATTAAATGAAGCTGAGTAATTCGTTGACGTGGCTTAACCGTCTCATTACAATTCGCGACCTTTATTAAAGAAAATATGGCTACAGTAAATCAATTAGTTAGAAAACCTAGAAAAAGAAAAATTTCCAAGACGGATGTTCCTGCACTAAAGGGGTCTCCTCAAAGAAGAGGGGTTTGTACAAGGGTTTATACAACCACACCTAAAAAACCTAATTCAGCTTTAAGAAAGGTTTGCAAAGTTAGACTAACATCTGGATTTGAAGTCATATCATATATTGGTGGTGAAGGTCATAACCTCCAAGAACACTCTGTTGTGCTAATAAGAGGTGGAAGAGTTAAAGATCTTCCAGGTGTAAGATATCACACGGTTAGAGGCACGCTGGACACCGCAGGTGTTGATGACAGAAAACAACGTCGATCTAAATACGGTGCAAAGAAACCTAAGTAACCATGTCAAGAAGAAAAGCAGCTCCAAAAAGAAAAATACTTCCAGACCCTAAATTTGGCAACTTAAAAGTTGCAAAATTTATGAATCAAATTATGACAGATGGGAAGAAATCTGTAGCTGAAAAGATCATATATGGTGCTTTCGATGAAATTGCAAAAAAATCTGATAAAGAGCCTGTAGAAGTTTTCGAAAAGGCTTTAGAAGAAGTAGGCCCAATGGTTGAAGTTAAAGCAAGAAGAGTTGGTGGCGCTACCTATCAAATACCAATGGAGGTAAGACCTGCCAGAAGAAGTGCATTAGCTATGAGATGGATAGCAACTTACGCTAGGTCTAGGTCTGAAAAAAATATGACTTTGAGATTAGCTAATGAATTATTGGATGCTTGTGAGGGTCGAGGTGAGGCAGTTAAAAAGAAAGAAGATACTCACCGAATGGCAGAGGCAAATAGAGCTTTCTCGCATTTTAGATTTTAGTTATAACTTAAGAAAATTATGTCCAGAACTACACCGTTAGAACTGTATAGGAATATTGGTATTTGCGCTCACGTCGACGCAGGTAAGACAACAACAACCGAAAGAGTTCTTTTTTACACAGGTATTTCTCATAAGATTGGAGAAGTTCATGATGGTGCTGCTGTCATGGACTGGATGGAGCAAGAACAAGAAAGGGGAATAACCATTACCTCTGCAGCTACAACTTGCTTCTGGGAAGGTACAGCTAAGCAATTCAAGCAACATAGATTTAATATAATTGATACTCCTGGTCACGTTGACTTTACCATTGAGGTAGAACGTTCATTAAGAGTTTTAGACGGAGCAGTTGTAGTTTTTTGTGGAAGTTCTGGAGTTGAACCGCAATCCGAAACTGTTTGGAGACAAGCAAATAGATATGAAGTACCTAGAATAGCTTTTATCAACAAGATGGATCGTGCAGGGGCTGATTTTCTGAAGGTCATTGATCAAATGAAGAAACGTTTAGGTGCAAATGCCGTTCCTATTCAGCTTGCAATTGGAGCAGAAGATGAATTCAAAGGTGTTATCGATCTAGTAAAGATGAAAGCTATTTACTGGAATGGCGATGATATGGGGACAACTTTTTCAGAAGAAGATATCCCTGAAGATCTTGTCTCGCTTGCTGAAGAGTGGAGAGAAGCGATGATTGAATCCGCTGCTGAAGCTAATGAAGAGCTAATGGATAAGTATCTTGAAGAAGGAGAGCTTTCTCAAGATGACATAAAAGAGGGTTTAAGAATTCGAACACTAGCTAATGAAATTGTCCCTTGTCTCTGTGGATCTGCATTTAAAAATAAGGGCGTTCAAACAATGCTTGATGCTGTAGTTGATTTTTTACCTGCTCCTAACGAAGTTAAAGCTGTTACTGGTTTGTTAGATAGCGAAGAAGAAGGAAGCAGAGAAGCGGATGACGAGGCGCCTTTTGCTGGAATAGCATTTAAAATAGCAACTGATCCTTTTGTGGGCTCACTGACTTTTGTAAGGGTTTACTCAGGAGTTCTTAATACTGGAGATTCAGTTTACCTACCTATCAAAGGTAAGAAAGAAAGAATTGGTCGAATGTTACAAATGCATTCTAATAAGAGAGATGAGATTTCTGAGGCCAGAGCTGGTGACATATGCGCTGTTATTGGTCTAAAAGAAGCAATAACTGGTGAGACTTTATGCGATGAAAAAAATAAGATTACTTTAGAGTCTATGAACTTTCCTGAGCCAGTCATTTCTGTTGCAGTTGAGCCTAAGACTAAAGAAGACCAAGAGAAAATGGGAATAGCTCTTGGCAGATTGGCTCAAGAAGATCCTTCTTTTAGATTAAGGACAGATGAAGAGTCAGGTCAAACAATTATTTCTGGTATGGGAGAATTACATCTTGACGTTTTGGTTGACCGTATGAGAAGAGAGTTTAATGTTGAGGCAAATATGGGCAAACCTCAAGTAGCTTATAGGGAAACAATCAAAAAACAGGTTGAGCAAGAATCTAAATTTGTCAGACAGTCGGGAGGTAGAGGTCAGTATGGCCATGTTTATCTTAGAATAGAGCCTTTAGTACCTGATGAAGATTCTGATGAAACTTATGAATTTGTAAATGAAATAGTGGGTGGAGCAATCCCCAGAGAATTCATACCAGCAGTAGATAAAGGATGTAAAGAGCAAATGGAAGCGGGAGTGATAGCAGGATATCCGCTTGTAAATGTTAAAATTTCTTTGTATGACGGTTCTTTCCATGACGTAGATTCAAGTGAGGTCGCTTTTAAAGTGGCGGGTTCTATGGCGCTAAAAGAAGGTGCTCAAAAAGCTGATCCTGTCATATTAGAGCCTATAATGAGTATAGAAGTTGTAACACCTGAAGAATATATGGGTGATATTGTTGGTGATTTAAGTCGTAGAAGAGGCGTTATTCACGGCATGGAGGACGGACCTTCTGGTAAGGTTGTTTCTGGAGAAGTCCCTCTTGCGGAAATGTTTGGTTATGCAACCGATATAAGGTCTGCCTCACAAGGAAGAGCTACGTTTACCATGGAGCCATTGAAGTACTCTGAAGTACCTTCAAATGTTGCAGAAGCAATAATCAATAAAAACGACTAAATTCACAAGCAAAAAAACAGCAAACCCTTTTCAATAAAGGTTTTTTACACTTTTTTGTTGACACAAAGGGGTCACAAAACTAGAATTCACGCTCGTTTTGTTGGAGGGGCCTTGTTCCAGTATTTTACTGGTTTAAAGGCGCATTAAATTAATAAACCAACCTACACTGTAGGGGGGTTGTTTTACGCTCTATTTATAGAGCTTTTAAATTAAATATGCAAAATCAAAGCATCAGAATTAGACTTAAAGCTTTTGATCATAAGCTTATAGATCGTTCTGCTAAAGAGATAGTGGAGACGGTTAAGCGCACTGGTGCAAAAGTTAAGGGCCCCATCCCTATGCCAGTTAAAAAACATAGAACTACCATCCTCATCTCCCCTCACAAAGACAAAGACGCAAGAGACCAGTACGAAATAAGAACCCACAAACGAACATTAGATATTTTAGAACCCTCAGAAAAAACATTAGATGCTCTAACAAAACTTGAACTCTCAGCGGGTGTCGTAGTTCAAATCAGTCTAGACGAAAATAAATAAAATGAGCATTGGTCTAATAGGAAAGAAACAAGGCATGACAAGAGTTTTCACTCCTGAAGGTGAATCTTTTGCTGTAAGCGTTGTAAGCGTTCTACCCAATATCATTACCCAAATCAAGTCGGAAGAGAAAGAAGGTTATTCCTCTATTCAGGTCACAACTGGGCAGAAGAAAGACAAACATCTCACTAAATCGCTACAAGGTCACTTTAAGAAAAATTCTCTAGTAGCTGGAGAAGGGCTCTGGGAGTTTAGGGTTCAAAGTGAAGATCTAGATGAGCTTAGTGTTGGAAACGAGATTAATCTTGAAATTTTTGAGGAAGGTCAAAATATCGACGTTCAAGGCAAAAGTAAAGGAAAGGGATTTGCTGGAACTGTCAAGAGATGGAATTTCAAAATGCAAGATGCCTCTCACGGAAACTCAATTTCTCATAGGGCTCCAGGTTCAATAGGGCAGTGTCAGACTCCAGGCAAAGTTTGGAAAGGAAAAAAAATGTCTGGGCACATGGGTGATGAAAAAAAGACTATTCAAAACCTAGAAATTGCTTCCATAGATCTTGAAAATAATTTATTACTTATTAAAGGAGCTATACCCGGACCAACTGGCTCAAATGTAATCCTTAAACCTGCAATTAAATAAAATGGAACTCGAATTATTAAACCAAAATGGATCTAGTGAATCTTCCGTATCACTGGTAGAGGCGGTTTTTAATCAAGAGTTTAATCAAGACTTAGTGCATCAATTACTGAATACATACATTCACAACGGACACCAAAGGACTAAAGGTCAAAAAAATAGATCAGCTGTGAGAGGAGGAGGAAAAAAGCCTTGGAAGCAAAAAGGTACTGGAAGGGCTAGGGCAGGGACAATAAGATCTCCAATATGGCGAGGTGGCGGTATGACCTTTGCAAGTGTTTATCAGGACATAAAACCTAAGAAGATAAATAAAAAAATGTACCGTTCAGCAATGCGATCTATTTGGTCAAAAAAAGTTGAGGAAGGTAGTCTTTTGTTGATTGATGATTTGCAAATAAACGAGCCAGTTAAATCTTCACAAATCAAAGAAATCCTTGCAAACCTGGGTATGGAAAGAGGACTAATAGTTATTTCAGAGACTAATGAAGGCCTTCTTAAAGCTTCAAGAAATCTCAAGCAATACAAAGTTCAAAGTTTGAACTCTATTGATCCTTCCGCATTAATACAGGCTGAAAAGGTACTTTTAACTTCATCAGCTTTAAATAAACTGACAGAGGTGCTCTCAAAATGAAAACTGAACTCTACAGCATCATTAAAGCTCCTTATTTAACAGAGAAGGTCTCCTCTTTAATGGGTGAATCAAATCAATATGCTTTTAAGGTAGATATTTCCGCTACAAAATTGCAAGTAAAAAAGGCAGTTGAAGGTTATTTCTCGGTTGATGTTAAGGACGTGAATATTATTAAAGTTAAAGGTAAAACTAAAAGATCTCGCTACAGAATAAAGAAAAGATCTGATTGGAAGAAAGCTTACGTCAAGCTCGCAGAAGGACAGACAATTGAGGTTTCAACAGAATAATGGCTACTCAAATCAAGAAATCAAAACCAACCTCTCCTGGAAGAAGATTCAGATCTTGGGTTTCAAGAGATGATTTACATAAAGGAGATCCTTATGCACCTCTTTTAGAATCAAAGAAGCAAAAATCAGGTAGAAATAATCAAGGAAGGATAACTACTAGGCATCGTGGTGGCGGTCATAAGAGACATTACAGAATTATAGACTTCAAAAGAATCAAAGATGACATACCCGCTAAAGTTGAAACTCTTGAGTATGATCCAAATAGATCTGCAAATATAGCGTTGCTTTTATACGCAGATGGAGAAAGAACTTACATAGTTGCACCTGAGGGTATCAAGGTTGGTGATACCGTGCTATCTGGAAAAGATGCTCCAATAGCTAATGGAAACTCCATGTCGCTTAAAGATATGCCTCTTGGAACAGTAGTCCACGGAATCGAATTATTTCCTGGTAAAGGGGCTCAAATGGCAAGAAGTGCTGGTGCTAGTGCACAAATTCTGGCAATAGAAGGAAGATATGTAACTCTAAGGCTCAGAAGTGGAGAAGTTAGAAGAGTATTATCAGACTGCAGAGCAACTATAGGGACTGTTTCGAATTCAGAGCATTCACTTAGATCTATTGGTAAAGCAGGTGCTAAACGATGGATGGGGATCAGACCGACCGTAAGAGGTGTCGCAATGAATCCAATAGATCATCCACACGGTGGTGGTGAAGGTAAGACTTCGGGTGGAAGACACCCAGTTACACCATGGGGCGTTCCTACTAAAGGTTATAAAACGCGTAAGAAAAATAAGTCTAGCAATAAAATGATTGTTAGAAGAAGAAATTAAAACAATGCCTAGATCATTAAAAAAAGGACCCTTCGTTGATTTGCATCTATTAAAGAAAGTAGAGCAAGCAGTTGCAACAAATGATAAAAAGCCTATTAAAACTTGGTCAAGAAGATCAATGATTACTCCTGATATGGTTGGGTTAA
>ENA-OSEY01002605-OSEY01002605.1-marine-metagenome-genome-assembly--contig:-NODE-2605-length-11577-cov-13.144957_pt1 | contig 11577 bp, 13 predicted proteins | sample MGYA00248465_ERZ534230 | MGnify/ENA primary metagenome ERZ534230 (study PRJEB26409, sample SAMN06344110) | marine metagenome | isolation source: Sea water from surface | place: Atlantic Ocean:Southern... | reverse complement strand
ACTAGACTATTGAATAATTCCTCTCTTTTTGAATTATCTTCAATCTTTTCTAACTCTTTTTTAAACCCAAGTTTTACTGCTCCTTCTAACCCCATTGCTCCAAACTCACCTGTTGGCCAAGCTGCTGTATATACTGGCTCATGAAGACTACCACCAACCATTGCCTGAGCTCCAAGTCCATAACCTTTTCTTAAAAAAATTGCTGTTAAAGGTACTTTTACTTTCGAACCTATCTTAAAGAGATTTGACATTCTTCTAACAGCTCCTTCTTTCTCACTATCTGGCCCCACCATAAATCCAGGCGTATCAACTAGTGAAATAAGTGGCAAACCATATTCACTACACATTTCAATAAAAGAAGATGCTTTGTCAGCTCCTTCGGAGTCAATTGCGCCTCCTAAATGTTGACTATCATTTGCCAATAACCCAAAAGGCTTTCCCTCTATTCTAATAAAGCACGTAACAATTCCTTTTCCATATTCAGGTTTTATTTCGGTAAATTCTTCAATATCAGAAATAATTTTTATAATGTCTCTTACTGGATAAGACCATCTTCTATCTTTGGGCATAATATTACTTAGTTGAGTCTGATCATCAGCTTTCCAATCTTTAATGTCTCCTTGAAAGTATGAGAGTATTTTTTTAGCAATAATAGTTGCCTCTTTTTCGTCTTCAGCAACATAGTCAATTACTCCGTTATTTTTTTGAATGTCTGACGGTCCTATTTCTTTTGGATCAAACTTTCCAAGTCCGCCACCTTCAATCATTGCAGGACCTGCCATTCCTATCCAGGAATTTTTTGTAGCAATCCTGATGTCTGCGCTTCCAAAAAGAGCTGCATTACCAGCAAAACAAAATCCATTATTTATAGCAATTCTCAAACATCTACCGTACAAACTTGCCCAGAGTGCGAAAGATGGGACATGCAAACCAGCAACAGATGTTGTTACATCTGTATCACCAGGTCTTCCACCTCCACCTTCAGTATAAATGACTATTGGAAGTTTAAACTCTTTTGCTTTTTCACAGATGCGATCAAGTTTCATGTGGTGAAAAAAACCTTGAGTACCTGCCAATACTGAATAGTCGTAAACAATACTGACCGCATCAGACTTTTCCTCACCAATAAGATCAGAATTGATTTTACAAAATCCAGTAATAATACCATCTGCCGCAGTATCAATTTGAAGATCTTCGTATTTTCTTCTGTTTCTTTGTGCTGCTACCGCAAAGGCGCCGTATTCTAAAAAACTTTGATCATCAACTAAGTGATCGAGATTTTCTCTTGCTGTTCTTAATCCAAGTTTATGCCTTTTGTTTTTTGCTTCAGTTCGAGTTTCGTCACTTAATTTTTCCAGCCTATCGAGAAATTGAGACAAATTAGGATTATCGGTCATATTTGATCACAGCATTTTTTTTAAAATTGGGTCTTTTTGTATGAGATGATGATACACAACAGCTCCTAAATGAATAGTGAAAAGAAGTATCAAAAAATATGCTGAAATAACATGAACAGTTTGGAATCGGTCTGCAAGCTCGTAGTTAAAATAGTCAATGTATACCGTGGAAATAATCAAATTAACTTCCTCGCCGGAAAGTAAAAGTTTTAACACTCCACTGATTGTAATTAAAAGAAGAGTAATATAAAAAAGTCCATGTACTGCCTTTGATGCTATTAATTGTAATTTATTCACAGTTGAAGTTATTGGCTTTGGATTCAAAAATTTCCAAATCATTCTTAATAATGTTATGTAAAAAATACTCATACCAATTATGATGTGTGTATTTTCAACAGTTAATTTAAATTCAGAAAACTCCAAATTGTCCAAATAAAGTCCTAGAGGTAATTGAATTAATAGGATTAAAAAAGTGAGCCAATGAAAGAGTCGAGCAAGAACCCCATAAGTACTATTGTCATTTTTAATTTTCATAATATATATTTAAAATATGAGAATAATTTTGCAAATACTGCTTTCGTCAATCTTAGCATCTTTATTTTTTGTCTTTATTGGTTTTGCTGACGACCATGGAAAAATTATAAAAGAAAGAAAATCATTATTTAAGCAAAATTATAGCCATGCAAAAAAAATGTCTGCAGAAATAGCAAAAGGTAATAATGATAAAGTCATAGAGCTTTCTGAAAAAATGAGCGCAAATTACGATAAACTTATTGATCTTTTTCCTGACAATTCAAAAACAGGTTATGATACTGAAGCATTACCCACTATTTGGCTTCAAAAAGATGAATTTAACGCTTTGATGACTGAAACTTCAGACAAAGTTAAAAAATTTACCCAGATTGCTGCTAGCCTTACAGGAGATGAATTAAAAGAGGCTCAGAAGAATTTAATTTGGTCGAGTTGCAAAGCTTGTCACGATAAATTTAGAATGCCTCATTAAGCAATCACTGTCATTGAAATAATTCTTTTTATTCCAAGATCATTATTCTTATATCGGTGCTCAAATAAATACACTCCCTGCCATATTCCAAGGTCAAGTTTTTTTTCTTTAATTGGAATACTTAGCGTTGTGTTTGTCAGAGAAGATTTAATATGTGCAGGCATATCATCCGGACCTTCCTCACTATGTAAATAATTATCGTTTTCGGGTACTATTTTGTCGAAGTAATTTTCTAAATCTTTAAGGACGTTAGGGTCAGCGTTTTCCTGAATAATTAGAGATGCGGATGTGTGTTTGATAAAAATAGTGCAGATACCTTTTGATATTCTATGTTTGCTAATAGCTTGATTTATAATATCTGTAATATTATAGAGCCCTTTTCCTTCAACTACTATTTCAAGTTCTTTTTGAATTAACATTTTGATATAAATATATGTAAAATTAAATTAAGTTTACAGCAACAATGAAAAATAATGTATCCCTTTCTGATTCAGGGTGGAATTTACAAAGTAGTTATACCCAAATATCTGACAAGCTCTTCTCAGAATTAAAACCAGATGCAGTTACTAATCCAAGTACTGTCATTGTTAATAATGAACTGGCCGAAAAGCTTGGCCTAAATTTAAAAGGTATCTCAGAAGAAGACTTATCCAATTTATTTTCAGGAAATTCACTGCCTCATGGTTCAAAGCCATTTGCACAGGCTTATGCAGGACACCAATTTGGACAATTTACAATTCTTGGAGACGGTAGGGCCCACATCGTTGGTGAGCAAGTAACTCCAGACGGTGAAATATTTGATATCCAGTATAAAGGCTCAGGGCGAACACCTTATTCAAGAGGCGGAGATGGTAAGGCTGCATTGGGACCAATGTTACGCGAATATTTGATAAGTGAAGCAATGTATTATTTAGGTATTCCAACAACAAGAAGTTTAGCAGTTGTTGAGACTGGCGAAAAAGTCTACCGAGAAGTTCCATTAAAAGGATCTATTTTAACACGAGTAGCAAGTAGCCATATAAGAATTGGTACTTTTCAATTTTTAGCGGCACATAAAGATTATGAAGGCATGAAATCTCTTTTGGATTTCTCAATAAAAAGACATTTCAGTAATTTAAAATTTTCGGAAAATTTAGCAATTGAATTCATAAAAGCTGTCATGCAAAAACAGATTAATTTGATTGTAGAATGGATGCGTGTTGGATTTATTCATGGGGTAATGAATACAGATAATTCAACAATATCAGGAGAGACAATTGATTATGGGCCATGTGCTTTCATGGATCATTATGATGCCAATACAGTTTTTAGTTCAATTGATACGCAAGGAAGATATTCTTTTGCCAATCAACCTTCAATAATTCAATGGAACTTAGTGAGGTTAGCAGAGTGCTTATTACCACTCATCGATAAAGATGAGAAAAGATCAATTGAAATAGCTCAAAACTTAATCAACACTTTTAGTTCATTGTTTAAGGACAAATGGCTTCAAATGATGAAAAAAAAACTAGGTATTAAAGATAAGAGTGAAGATGATGAAGAACTCATCAACAACTTAATCAAATGGATGCAACAAAAAAAACCGGATTTTACAAATACTTTTTGTAATTTAATGAATTATGATCATGCAGACGATGAAGAATTTGAAGATGATGAGTTTAATAATTGGAAAAGAGAATGGAAAAAAAGAGTTGAAAGTAAGGAATATTTAGATGTGATGATGAGTTGTAATCCAACTTTAATTCCAAGAAATTATTTAGTTGAAGAAGCACTTAGTGAAGCAGAAACAGACGGAAAGTTTGATAAATTTAATGAGCTTAATGAAATCATTTCTTCACCTTACCAGTTAAAAAAAGTAAATATCAAATATTTGGAAACACCAAGCAAAACAAATATTCCCTATAAAACTTTTTGTGGGACTTAATAAACCTTCAGTCTCTTTTCAAGGCGTCTTACTAAAAAAGAAACTACTAAAATTAGGACTAAATATTCTAATACCAAAAATGTATAAATTTCCAAAGGTCGATACTGACTAACTACGAGCTCATTAGCTTTTCTTGTAAGCTCATTTAGACCGATGATCGATACCAGTGATGACATCTTAAGCATGTACACAAATTGATTGCCCAATGCAGGTAAAATTATTCTAACCGCTTGAGGTAACGTGATGTGGTAGAAAATTTGAAAAAAATTCATGCCCATAGATGAACCGGCTTCTTTTTGACCCTTTGGCACGGCTTGGATTCCAGATCTGAAAATCTCTGCTATAAATGGGCTTTCACAGATACTTAATGCGATGATCCCTGCAGTAAATGCAGTAAAATTTAAGTTTAGCAAAACAGGTAATCCATAGTAAACCCACAAAATCATGACTAAAACTGGTATTGCTCGAATTATCTCTGTATAGCCAACATTTATGTAGTTAAGAGCTCTATTTCTTGAAATGCTTGCAACAGATACAATTAAGCCCAAAAATATTGCTATTATAATTGAAATTACCGATAGAATTATGGTGTAACCCAAACCACCAATTAAGAATTCTATGTTTGATAGTCCAATCTTATTATTTGGCAGAATTACATACCAACCCCATTGATAATTTGACGAACATCCTGCTAATACTAATAAAAACAAAAGCATTAGGACGACGTTGATTTTTCCAGGTATGTTGAAATTCATGATAAAAAATATAATTATATTATTTAAATATAAACGTATAATTTTTAAAAAATATTAAAAAGAGGAAAATCATATGAAGCTCATTCAAGCCCTATTAATTTCTATTGCATTATTTATCTCATCTTTATCGTATGCATCTACACTAGATGAAATTATGAAAACTGGTGTACTTAAAGTCGGAACAACCGGCGATTTTCCAGGCTGGAGCTTTATGAATCCTGAAACAAATGAATACGAAGGTTACGATATTGATGTAGCAAAAAAACTTGCTGAAGATATGGGTGTTGATATTGAGTTTGTTGCAACAGATTGGAAAAATCTTGTTTCAGGTGTGGTAGCCTCTAAATATCACATGACATCTAGCGCTTCAATAACGACTAAGAGAGCACTTACTGCTGGTTATTCAAATTCATATTATGGTACTGGAACGGTAGCAATGACTCTGGCCAAGAATTTAGAAAATATTGGAAGCTGGGATAACATCAATAATACCAATACAACAGTTGCTGTTACGCTCGGAACAGTTTTTGAAAATGAAGCTAAAAAATCGTTTCCAGACTCTAAAATTGTGATGGTTGAAGCTCCAGCACGTGAATATCAGGAAGTATTGTCAGGAAGAGCTGATGTATCATTAACAAGTAAAGTTGACGCTTTGAAGCTTATCAATTTATATCCAGAGCTATCAATCATAAATATTGATGAGCCTAAAAACGCAAAACTATTCGCAATTTTGTTACCAAGAGGTGACCAAGAATGGATAAACTTTATAAATCATTGGATTTCAGATCAAAAAAATAAAGGATTTTTCAATCAAACGGCCTCAAAGTTTGGATTATAGTTTTTTTGCATAAAGCGAATTTGGTAAGTTGAAAATTTGTAGACAGCAGCTGCAAATATGTAGTTAATTATCAATATCACTAAAAACATTGTAGTAAAATCAACTTTTAAATAAAGAACTGCAACGGAAAGTCCGCAGACTGGCAATATCACCATTCTCATTAAGTTAATTATCATTTGATAATTTGGCTTTTTAAGTCCTTGAAGTAATGCTGAAGAAATAAAGAAAATTGGATAGCAAGGTCCGGCAAATGCAGCGATCTTAAGGTAGGTTGATCCATAAAAAATAATTTCTTTATTATCGCTAAAAAAGTACATGATGTAGTCTGATAAAAAGAAAATAAATAGTCCACATACAGCCATAAAGAAAGTTCCATAAAAAATTGACTTATTATAGGTCTCATGAATTCTACTAAAATTCATAGCACCAAAATTTTGACCAACTAAAGCAAGAGTAGATGCATTTAAGCCTAAAACAGGTAATAGAAAAAGTTGTTCAAAGCGGATCGCTGCACCATACCCACCTGCAGAATAATCCCCGTAGGTTGAAACATAAAACAATAATACAAAAACCCCCAAACCAATAAACATCATTGAAATTGTAGCGGGAACTGCTTGTGTTAAAATTTCCTTTTGTAAATTATATTTGGGTACGAAACATTGTGGGTAAAGAAATTTTTTTAAATTTGTCTTATTTACCTTCATAACAATATAAATTAGTCCAAACAGTTGTGAACATAATGTTGCTAAGGCTATACCCTTCACTCCCATTGCAGGAATAAAATATATTCCATAAATAAATGTGGGATTCAAAACTAGATTAAGAAAGAATGAAATAATCAGGACATTTCTTAAAGACTTTGTATCCCCTTTAGAAGCTAGAAATGAATTAATAGTTAATTGTAAGAAAAACAGCGATGCACCAATGAAAATTATATCCATATAGTCTTTTGCATAGAATATAATTTCGGGATTTGTTTTCAGAAATATAAGAATAGGTTCTGTTCCATAAATTCCAACCAACGTAACTAAAGCAGATATAATTAAACTGGTAAGAATAGCCTGCGCAAGAAGGAGAGATGCTTTTTTCTCATCATTTTTTCCAAGAGCATTTGAAATTAGTGCTGTAACTCCTATGGATAAACCTGCAGTAAATCCAATAATAATGAAGTAAATTGGAAATGATTTTGCAATAGCAGTGATAGCATCTGGCGATATTAATCCAGCAAACTTAACATCAACGATGTTATAGAGTGTTTGAAAAAGAGTACCAATACTTGAAGGTATTGCAATTTGCCTTATTAAAGTTGAAATATTATCTTTAGTGAGATCCATAACATCAAGTTATACCTTCTATTTAGATATGAATATTTTGCAAATCATAATCTGAAGTTAATTGAATAATTAACATTAAAACAATTTACTTTTAGTCTATATATAGCTATAAGATCCGTCTAAAGATTACGTTTTTGTTCCTTTTTTTGGAGTAATACGAAGTCTAAATTAAATAAAAAAGGAATAACAACTATGGCTACTGGTACTGTTAAATGGTTTAATCCAAAAAAAGGTTACGGATTTATTGCTCCTGAAGAGGGCGATAAAGATATCTTTGTTCACATCACAGCTGTTCAAGCTGCTGGTATGAAAAAATTGGATGAAGGCCAAAAACTATCATATGACGCTGAGGAAAAAGATGGAAAAGTCTCAGCAGTAAATCTACAAGCAGCAGAATAATTAAGCCGCTTTATCTATCATATCTAGCCACATTGTGAATTCATCAATTAATTCACTTGCTGGCTGGATTATCTTAACTCTCTTATCTTTTGAGCTAACTTGAGTAACAAGTGATCCTTTACTTATTTCATCGTTTATAAAATTAATTATAGTTGCTCTTGAAGCAAGATCTGACATGTTTTTTGTTAGATATTCTTTCGTACACTCAATTTTATTAGCATTTGAGTCAAAATATAGTCTCATTATCTCATAGCATATTCTAATACCATACACTGATCGGCGAAAGTGACTTAAACGGCTAAAGACTTTTCTGTCGCCAGCACTTTCAAAAACTTTAATTTGTTTTATAACCTGCTCAAAAATTTTCTCGGTTTTCATAAAGCACCTCAATAGTAATTTCAGAAACTATTATTAAATAGTATGGATAATTATTAATAATAATTATTTGCCAGATTGGCGGCATATATTAGAATAATAAATATTAACTAACTGTTTTTATTTATTTTTATATTTCAGCAACATATGAATGAAGATAATAAAAAAAAAATTTGGAAATTAATTCAGAAAACTGGTGATGAACTTATAGGGAGGTTACCCGACCATCCATCACACCCAAAAGGTCGAAATCCTTATGCTCATATTGCACTTGAAATAAAAAATCATTTTGGAATGTCATATAAAGATATTGAAGACGACAAAATACCTGAACTTGAGAAATTTATTGAATTTATTCAGAATAATCCAAGATAATCATGGCTTCCACTCAGGCTTACCAAAGAATGATAGCAATCTTTCCTTTTGGTTTTTTGAATTTTTAAAATCCGAAACCATTTGCTGCCAAAACATAAAAGTTATTTTGATAGGATTGAATGTTTTCACATTTTCTCTGATGCCAAATCTTACAGGCTCAATTTCCTCCGCAAAAGTTCCAAAAAGTCTATCCCATACGATTAGTAAGTTACCGTAATTCTTATCAATGTAGCATTCATTGCTGCCATGGTGAACTCTGTGTGATGAAGGAGTAACTAAAATGTATTCTAAAACACCTAGTCGTCTTATCCATTGCGTATGCCCGATTACGCCCCAAAGTGTAGACGCTACTCCTGCTACAGCAGTAATAATTGGATCAAATCCTATTAACGGCATTACAATGAAAAATGGCACTTTTGTTATCGGCCCAAACCAAGCTTGTCTTAATGAAACAGTAAAGTTCATTTCTTCACTAGAATGATGATTCATGTGAACTGCCCACATGAAACGAACTCTATGTGAAAAGCGATGATACCAGTAGTACACAAAGTCAATCATTACAAAAGTTACGATCCAAACAGCCCATGTTGGAAGCAGTTCATTCACTGTAATAAATTTGAATTGGTAAAGATAAACGTATAGAAAAAAAATTGAGCTTTTTGTAAGAAGCCCAACCATAAAATTTCCAATTAACAATCCTAGGCCCGCTAGGGTATCTCTAAATTTATACAAACCTAACCCGTTTACAGTTGAGTAAATTACCTCTGCTGCAATGAGTAATAGCACAATTGGTACGCCATACGCGTATATGTCGAATTCAGTCATTTTTTCTATTGAAATGTATAACATTAGAATTATTTCAGGAAAATATGAAAAATATAGTCTTTATTATCCTTATCAGTATCAGCTTGGCTTTTTCTGCTTCAGCCAAGAATGACGGTGGTGGAAGCTCAGGAGGCAGCTCAGGAGGCAGCTCAGGAGGCAGCTCAGGAGGCAGCTCTGGAGGTAGTTCTGGCGGTAGCTCAGGAGGTAGTTCTGATAGTGGCGGAGGAAGTTATTCGGGAAGCACTGGCTATGATAAGGAGTTAAAACGAATTCTGTTTGAAATCGAGAAGAATGAGAATTATCAAGGTGCGCTCAAAGACTTAGAAATATATGTCTATGAAAATCCTCAAAATGCAAACGGTTGGAATTTAATTGGCTTTGCAAGTCGCAAACTGGGCAAATTTGATGACGCAGAACTATATTATAATACAGGTTTAGAAATTGAACCTCAACATGACGATATATTAGCCTATCAAGGTGAGCTGTATTTACAAACAGATCGATACGAAATGGCCCTTGAAAACCTAGCAATACTTACAGATATCTGTATCTTCAATTGCTCAGAAAAAATTGAATTAGCCGAAGCAATAAAGAAATATGAGTTAGAGAATAATCTTTAACCAGTTGATTTATTTTCCCAGTCAAATTAATCTTTTATAGGAAAATTTGTCATGATTAAAATTTTAGTCTTTTTTGTTCTTGGGGCAGCTACTCTATACTTTATAATCAGGGCCTTAGTTAACACTGAGCCTGGCAAATTATCCCGTGTCATAAAGATTATTATCTTTGCCGCAATTATAATCGCGGTTGTCTTTATGCTGACTAGGGGTAATTTAGGTTTTCTTGCACCTATCATTGGACTTGCAAGAAGATTGTTAGTTGGTTTTTAAAAATGATAGCTGCAAAAAAAAGTTTTATTGTCATAATCTTTTTCTTATCATCTCTGATTTTTTTTACCTCTTGTGATAATGATCCAAATCAATCAGCAGCATTTACTGGAGTGCGGGTAATTGATAACTCATACTCTCCACCAGTAGTAAGAATAAATGAAGGAGGGAAAGTTAGGTTCAATAACTGGGGCAATAATCCACATAATGTAATTGCCGTTGACGAAACCTGGGGCTCATACGAAGAGATACCTAAAGGTGATTACTTAGATATTACTTATGAAGCTGAGGGATTATATAAATATCTTTGCTCTTTTCATGCATCACCTGATGGTGAGTGGGGAATGGTTGGGTCTGTTGTTGTTGGTGATATAAATTATGAGGATTATACAAACTTTTCAAAAATGGACGTTGTTCCATCTTTCTCTGGATCAGTGAGAAATGTACCTGATGATTATGAGACAATTCAAGATGCGGTTAATGCATCAAATCCTGGGGACTTGGTTCTTATTAAACCTGGAATTTATTATGAAGAAGTTGTTGTCAATGTTCCTTCAATAACAATTCGTGGCTGGGATAGAAATAATACAATTATTGATGGTGAATTTGAAAGAGGTAATGGCGTTCTTGTTGCAGGAGTAGATGGTGTAGTAATTGAAAATATAACTGCACGCAATGCATTGCTCAATGGTTTTTATTGGGCAACAGTTAAGGGATATCGGGGTTCTTATTTAACAGCTTACAACAACGGTGACTATGGTGTTTATGCATTTGATGCTGTTGATGGAGTATTAGAGCATTCATATGCGTCAGGATCTCCTGATGCAGGTTTTTATATTGGACAATGCTATCCTTGCGATGCAATTGTGAATAATGTTATTTCAGAAAATAACGGACTAGGTTATTCCGGAACTAATTCTGGAGGTTCTCTCTACATTATTAGTTCAGTATTTAGAAATAATAAAGGAGGTCTAGCGCCAAATACATTAGATTCTGAATTACTACCTCCTGAAAGAGAGACATTTATTATTGGGAATTTAATTGAAAACAACAACAATAATGATGCTCCTGCTACAAAATCAACTTACTTATCTTTTGGTAACGGCGTAATCATTGCTGGCGGCAATAATAACATAATCAAAAATAATGTGATCGCTAACCATGATTTATATGGCGTCATTCTTACTGCAGCAGCTGATGTGAATTATTGGCCAGCCCATGGAAACAGAGTTGAAGATAATCTAATTCTATCATCTAACAGGGCAGACATGGCAATTAGTGGCATATCCAATCTTGGTAATTGTTTTAAAGGAAACTATTTTAATACTTCTATACCGCCAGGTTTACAGTCTTTAAATAATTGTGACGCAGGGTACATTCCACTTAGCTCAGATCTCTCAGGTATGTGGTCATCGCTTGCAAGAATTATTCATGCGAGTGACGGTGGATATCAACAAGGTGACTG
>ENA-OSEY01002604-OSEY01002604.1-marine-metagenome-genome-assembly--contig:-NODE-2604-length-11580-cov-3.013562_pt1 | contig 11580 bp, 11 predicted proteins | sample MGYA00248465_ERZ534230 | MGnify/ENA primary metagenome ERZ534230 (study PRJEB26409, sample SAMN06344110) | marine metagenome | isolation source: Sea water from surface | place: Atlantic Ocean:Southern... | reverse complement strand
ATCTACCTTGTTGGCATTTTCATTAAAGTTTGATGATAATTGAGACGTGGTTAAATTAGCTAATACAATTATCATGATAGAAACTGCCATTAGCAGAACAGATAAGCCACTTGACAATGGCCTTGTGGTAATATTTTTTATACTATACTGAAATAGCATCCAAGTCTAATTTATCCTCAAATTTATTTTTCAAACGTTGGTCATGTGTAACGATGATAAGTTTGGATTTATTTTCAATAGAGAATGATCTAATTAATTCCAAAATATTTTCACAGGATTCATCATCTAATGCAGAAGTGGGTTCATCCGCTAATATAAGTTTAGGGGAGTTAACTACTGACCTCACTATCGAAATACGTTGCTTTTCGCCCTCGCTCAACTCAAATATTCTTGCCTTTTTTCGATCCAATAATCCAACTTTATCTAGTAAACTAAAAATTAATTTTTCATCTTCTCTTTTTACCAAATATTGACTGAATTTCAAATTAGATATCACATCTAATGAGCTAATAAAATGAGGTCTTTGAAATACAAAACCAATATTTGTTCCTCTAAATTGATCTAAGTCTCTCTGAGATAGTGCATATAGATCTACATTATCAATTTTTACGCTTCCTTTACTAGGTGTTTGTAGCCCGCCAAGCGCATTCAAGAAGGATGTTTTTCCACTACCGCTTCGTCCAGTAATTAAGAGCTGATCCTCAGACTGCAAATCAATATTTGGAAAAGAAATAGACTTTTCGGAATAATTAATATGTAGATCCTTAGTTAGTAACATCTTTTTTTGAATTAACCCAATAATACAAACCTAAAATAATTAATGGAATACTTAAATATTGACCCATATTAACAACTGATTCATCTCCTAATGTTTGATGCTCTTTAAAAAATTCAATAACAAACCTAGCTGTAAACATAAACGTAAGAAAAACACCAAAGAGTCTTCCTCTAAATGCGTACCAGTCTTTTTTCCAATAAGCCCAAAATAAAAATAAGAAGGTAAACCAATATGCAAGAGCTTCATATAATTGGGTAGGGGTTCTAGGAATAATTTGAATTGGAATTAGAACTTGGTTATCTAAGACTTTAACATCATATGATTTAGATGTGGTGAAAAAGTGATTTTCATTTAACCCTTTTAAAAATGAACTTATTATCTCTGCTCTTTCAGTCTCCTGTCTCTTTAAAGAAATAGCATTATTCAGTTCTTGTTTTAAAGCATCTCTGTACTCTAAGGAATAATAATCTATAAAAGGAACCAATTGATTTTGGATGTAGTTATGTTGACTAGCAGAGTCTAACGCAATTCCAGGGATAGTAAGACTTAGATTATTTATGGGGTATCTTATTCCTTCTATCAGTGTATCTATACCTGTATCAAGAAAACTTACACTTTCTTGTTCTATACGAAAAACAGAGGCTACTTGTTTGGAAGAAGCATCTTCGAAAAAAAAACCAATTGGATGTTCTGTTCTAAGCCCAACAATTTCAGAATTCATAAGGTTCCCCATTCTTATGAAACCTCCTGCTAATGCAACTGCAATGACTAATTTATCTAGTGCCCATAACGTATGTTTTTTCGTTACTTTTTTTGAATATATCCACATAGAAAATATTAAGGCTATTGCTGCACCGTGGCTAGCTAAACCACCTTTCCATACCATAGGAATTTCCATTAAATTTTCAGCATAATAATCCCACTCGTAAAAAAAAACGTGACCCAATCTTGCACCTATAATAGTACCTAATACTGCGTAAACCAATTTTTTATCCATCCACTGAATTGGAGCTGACTCGTTTATGTACATCTTTTTTACAATGTAGAATCCTAACAAAAAAGAAATTGCAAAAAATATGCTGTAGTAACGTAACGAAATTATACCCTCATATAATGCAGGGTCAACATTCCAAGAAATGTATAATTTGAAAATCATATCCGCAAATTTAATACTTCATTTGTCTTTTAGGAGATAAGGTTTGCTGAATAAAATCGGTATCCTTAATTTTACAACATGAATGTAGAACAAATTTACACAGGTTGTTTAGCAGAAGCAACCTACTTTATTCAATCAGATTCTGAATGTGCCATTGTGGATCCGCTAAGAGAAACAGACGTCTATTTAGAAAAAATTTCTTCATCAAAAACAAGTTTAAAATACATTTTCATCACCCATTTTCATGCTGATTTCGTATCTGGACATGTAGATTTAGCAAAAGAAACAGGAGCAAGTATTGTGTTTGGACCTAAGGCAGAGGCGTCATTTGATTTTTATCAAGCCCATGATGGAGAAATTTTCAACGTAGGTGGTATACAAATTAAAGCACTACATACACCAGGACATACACTGGAATCAACTTGTTATTTATTGCTGGATGAGCAAGGAAAAGAGTATTGTATTTTTACCGGTGATACCCTATTTATTGGAGATGTGGGAAGACCAGATTTAGCCGTAAAAAGTGATTTATCGCAAGCAGATCTTGCAAAATTATTACATCAATCATTAAAAGAGAAAATAAAACCATTAGGCGATCACGTCATTATTTACCCCGCTCATGGTGCTGGGTCTGCATGCGGAAAGAATATGAGTAAAGAGAGGTTTGACACACTTGGTAATCAAAGAAAATTAAATTATGCACTAAATGACAAGCTTACAGTGGATGATTTTGTTAGTGAAGTGACGTGCGGATTAAATCAACCCCCTAATTATTTCCCAGTAAATGTAGCTATGAATAAAGGCATTAATAAAACATTTAATGACATTATTAAGAGCGGCATAAAACCTTTAAATGCGAAAGAGTTTAAATCTCTCTGCGAAAAAGCGACTGTTATAGATTGTAGGAAGCCACAAGAATTTGCCCTTTCTCATATACCAAACTCTTTATTCATAGGAATTGATGGTGGATTTGCCCCGTGGGCAGCATCAGTCATGAAGAAATTAGATGGAGAGGTACTATTACTAGTTGAGGAAGGTAGAGAACATGAAGCTGTTACTCGTTTAGCCAGAGTAGGAATTGATAATACGATTGGATTTTTGAATGGAGGGATTACAGCTTGGGAAAATGCTGGATATAAAACAGAAATGGTTCATTCTATTGACGCTATGCAGTTTGAATTAGAAATAAATGCAGAATCAAATATCATTGATGTAAGAAATAATGGGGAATACGCAAATGGACATTTAATGAACAGCGTGTTTAGACCTCTAGATCAAATTCACCAAAATATAAGTGAATACCAATCGGAAACCAATTATTATATTCATTGTCAAGGAGGGTACAGATCCATGATCGCATGTTCTATTTTAAAAGCAAATGGTATTCCTAATGTTACTGACGTTAAGGGTGGTTTTGGAGCTATAGCAAAAAGTACTTCTCTACAAATCACAAATGAAGAAATCGCTATTTAATTTTTAATTATGTCATCATTTCAAGATTTAATAAAAGGAGAAAAACCAATTTTAGTTGATTTTTATGCAGACTGGTGCGCACCATGTAAGGCAATGAATCCTATTTTAAAATCAGTAAAAAGTAAAATGGGAGACCAGATTAAAATTTTAAAAATTAATGTAGACAAAAATCAAGCCGTTGCTAATAAATTTAATGTAAGAGGTATTCCCACTTTTATACTTTTCAAAAGCAATGAAATTAAATGGAGAAAATCTGGCTTAATAGATGAAAATATACTGCTAGAAGAACTTAAAAAAGCCACTTAAATCGAGTCAGCTGGTGCACCTTTTAACTGTTCTTTCCAAGTTCCAGCACTTGCTTTTCTACCCAATACACTTCTTAAGTGATGGCCCAAAATCATAAATGAAAACACCAACGAAATAATCAATAGACCTGGAATAATGGCCAGAAAAGATTTTTCTGCGTGAATTATGTATTCTTTATGTTGATCTATTATAGAACCCCAGGAAGGCATAGGGATCTGAACGCCTATACCCAAAAAACTTAAACCTGCTTCAATCAAAATAGCAGTTGCAAAATTTGAAGCGCAGATCACGATCACAGGGTCTAGTAAATTTGGGATAATGTGTTTGAATATGATTCTCATATTTGAAAATCCCAGAATCTTTCCTGCAATTACGTAATCCATCTCTCTTATTGCGATGACTTGTCCTCTGACCACTCGAGCTAATTCCACCCACATGGTTAAACCCACTGCAACGAAAACAGTTGCATACCCTTTACCTAAAATCAATGTTAATGAAATAATGAGTAATAAAGCGGGAATGGACCAAACCACATTGATAAACCAAAGTATGATATCATCTGTCCTACCCCCGTAATACCCAGAAATAGCTCCAAGAGTAAGGCCCAAAAAAAATGAAATAAGAACAGATATTAGTCCTATTGATAATGAAATAATAGTGCCGGCCATTAATCTTGAAAGTAAATCTCTTCCATGTTTATCTGTACCTAAAAAGAATGTTTTTTCAACTAAGTGGTTAGACAACACCAAATCCTTACCCCCCTCAAAATTAGTACTAGGTTTATCATTTAAATTGAATACTATGTCTTCTAAAGAAAATGTTAATCTATTTGGCACATAATCAGGTTCATCTCTGTTCATATCGTACTCGTGCAGAAGTACATAATTATCATTTAATTCACATTTATCATAAGGAACAAAAGTGAAAAATGATTCTTGGCCACCAAAAAATAATTTTTCGAAAAAGTTGCTTTTTTGGACCTCTTTATTTTTTCTAACTTTTAAAAAAGAAATGGTGGTTCCAGGCTTTAATCTTGAAATTTGTGGGATTTGAGTATTTGAATGTAATGTTCCGTCTGGACGGATGTTAGCCCCTAGAATACTTACTAATATGGCCGAAAAGATGATGACTAATGCAAAACCAAATAGTGGGTTTTTATATAAATACTTCACAATAGAAAATGGTTTATCAAATTCCATCAAATTGATTTTGTGGTTAACACTGGTCTATCTTTCCAATTCATCTTGATACGAAATAAATTCAAAATTAAAACTGTTAGCAGGTATAATGGATATATAAAAAACATTGGAATGGCAAAAATGGTAATTCTCCTTTTGTCGTATAAATAAAAAGAAAAATAAAGAGTCATCAAGTCCGAGGCAAATTTAATACTTATCCAGAGTAAAGATGCAGCACCTAAAGGGTTATTAAAAAAGATAAAGTAAAAAACATATAGATTACATAAAAGAATAAATATTCCAATCAAATTAATTAGAGGTAATTTTATAAGGTTCATCTTACTTGACCACCTTACTCCCCTTGAAATAAATTCCGATATATTTTTTGGGCCATCTGTTAGCACATGAATTCCTTTACTCACAAAAGGTTTAATTACACTCTCTTTAGATTTTAAAAATGCTTTTAAAATGAACATATCATCTCCAGAACTTATCTTGAAATTGTTTTTTAATGGCTCTAGTCTAATATATTCCTCCCTTTTAAATACTAATGCAGCGCCATTCACATTAATGGGAAATCCAAGACTAGCCAGTCCAACAGAAAGGACCGTTAGAGCATGTGATGCAATTCTAGAAAATATAATTCCATTCTTTTCTATGACGGGTACGATTATTAGACTATGGTTAGCATCCAAAGTTTGAGACATTTTTAATAAAAACTTTGAATCAAATTGAACATCTGCATCTAATGTTAGCACGTAAGTTGATAATACCTGTTTTATGCCTAAATGAATTGCTTTCTTTTTACCAAAATCGTGATTTAGATGTGCTATTCTAACTTTGAATTTATTATGATTACTCCACCTTTTTATTTTCTCAACCGTACGATCCAAAGAGTGATCATTAACAAAAATCACCTCATCAAGATTCACTTGTTCTAAATCACTTTTTTCAAGCGAAAACAACAAATCATCTATCCGTTCTTCTTCATTTCGAAAAGCTATAACGATGGAAAAATCTGAGCCTTCTTTTACATATTGATGCTTGATCCCTTTTATGAAACCCAAACATGCAGCCCCAATTATGGATACGTATACAAAAAGAATAATATAACCAATTAATATCAATTTTTATGTCTTACTATATTAAAACCTGCCCCAATAAGAGCCGAAAATCCCACATTGATTGTCCATATTGAAAAAGATATAATAGAAAATTTAATTCCCATTGGTCCAGAACCCAAAAGAATCATTAAAAAAGCTTCTTTTGTGCCAAGATTCCCGGGTATTAAGGATGGTATTAAGGTTACTACGCCAAACATTACACCAACAATGATAAATATGGAATAAAAGTCAAGTGGTAAACCAAAAGCTATACTCATTATGTAGAACTGAAAAACAAAAATCATGTACCTTAAAAAGGAAAGACAAATGACTTGTACTTTTTTTCTACTTGTTAGTTCAACGAGTTTATATATGCTTTGAAACCATGAATTTAAATAAGTAACCTTACTAAACATGGTAACCCATTTTAAATGAATAAATGAGATTATTAAAATTATGGAGAATATAAAGTAAACTAAGATGATGAAATTTTCATTTGGGAGGTGATAGGAGATTTGAGTATGTTGGCTCAACAACAATAAAGAAATAAAAGCAATGACAATAGTGATGCAGAACTGAACGTAGTTTCCTAAAATGGTAGAAACTATAGTATCTTTTTTTATAGACTTTAAAACCCATGATCTTCCTACAAAATTACCTATCCTCTCTGGTGTTAAAAGAGCAGTAAAGTTTCCAATATAAATAGCTTTTATTATCAATTGAATTTTAGGCTTTTCAGGTAGTTGTAAAAGCATTTTAAATTTAAAAGCCTCTACTACCCAGTTCACAAATTGCAATAAAATAATGGCAACTAAAACCATTTGTACTTGAGCTGATAAAAATAAATGCCATAACTCCATTAAATTAGGATAGTTAACGATGTTATGATAAAGGAAGTAAATTGCTAATACGAAAACCGCTAGTGAAATAAAAAAAGTATTTTTATAGAATAACTTAAAGATAGTCCCTAATTTATTGGAAGATTTTGATAAAATAATTCTTGGTATTGACCCGGGCACTAACATACTTGGATACGGATTAATTGGAATACAAAATAAACAATTAAACTTAATTAGTACTGGTATTTTAAGAATGTCTAAACTTGAAAATCATCAACTTAAATTAAAAAAGATCTTTGAAAGTATTACGCATATTGTAGAAGAATATTTGCCAGACGAAGTAGCTATTGAAGCTCCATTTTTTGGAAAAAATGTACAGTCCATGCTGAAACTTGGGAGAGCACAGGGAGTGGCCATGGCAGCAGCATTGGTGAAAGATCTTCCTATTGTGGAATATTCACCTAGAAAAGTAAAGCAAGCCATCACAGGAAATGGAAATTCCAGCAAAGAACAAGTGGCTGCCATGATTCAATCCATTTTAAAACTTAATGTATTACCTAAAGAACTTGACGCTACAGATGGTATTGCGGTCGCTGTTTGTCATCATTTTCAATATCAATATAAGGAAAAAGCATCCTATACAAGTTGGAAAGATTTTGCAACTAAGAATAAAAAAAGGATTAATTAATACGAATTGAATCTGCAATTTCAGTCATTTCCATGGCTGAAAGCTGTAGTTTAGGTTGACTAAAGTCAATATCTCCAACGGTATCCAAAGGGACTAAATGAATATGAGCGTGCGGCACTTCTAATCCAATCACAGCAATTCCAATCCTTTCACAGGATATAGCTCTTTGCATTTTTTGAGAAACTTTTTTTGCGAAGATCATTAGATCTGATAGTAGACTGTCATCAAGATCAAATAAGTAATCAATTTGTACTTTAGGAACAACCAGGGTATGTCCTTTTTTAATGGGAAATACGTCCAAAAAAGCGATAAAACGATCATCTTCTGCAATTTTATAGCAAGGTATTTCGCCCTTAATTATTTTTGTGAAAATACTATCGGACATCATCTCTCAATAGAAACCACTTCAAATTTCATGATGCCTGATGGAGTTTGTATATCCGCAATTTCTCCAACTGATTTCCCTAATAAACCTTTTCCAATAGGTGAATCAACTGAGATTTTTCTAGCTTTCAAGTCGGCTTCATTTTCAGCTACAATGGTATACGAAACTTCCATCTTATTTTGTACGTTTCTAATTTTTACCGTAGAAAGAATAAATACTTTACTGCTGTCAATATCACTATCATCGATCAACCTAGCATTGGCTAACTTGTTTTTAAGCTTCGCTATTCTGGCCTCTAATAACCCTTGAGCTTCTTTTGCAGCATCATATTCCGCATTTTCGGAAAGATCTCCTTTATCTCTAGCTTCTGCAATCTGTTGTGAAATTTTAGGTCTCTCTACCGACTCTAACTCTTTGATTTCACCTTTCAATCTATCTAACCCTTCTTGGGTATAATAACTAATGTCTGACATAGCAACGTTTAAAAAAAAAGAATCCGCTATAAACGGATTCAATAGATTAAATATAAGTACAAATATATAAAAATTGATTGACCTTAACAGACGTCAGATCACCAATATTTAGTTTCCTATGTTTATTCTTCCACCTACTGTGTGAATACCGCCTAATACAGATTGACGATAGGCATAGTTTAAACCTAAATTTGAACCAGAGTCTCCAAATGGGAAATCAAAAGAAAAACCACCACATGGACCAGAAAGAGCTGTAGCCATCTCATTGCTATCGAAAATGCCTTGTTCGTAAACAAAGCCTCCCATTAAACCAAAGCTTGCTTTTTCAGTTTTCACTTTCCAATTCAATCCAAAGTGAAATTGGTCTCTAGAGAACGAATTAGCAGAAAAAGATCCTGCAGCAGTAATTATGCTGTTTTCGGAAAAAATAAAGTCGTATGAGGTACCAATACACAGTTGAGACGGCAATTCAAAACTACTTGAACGTTGCACCATTCCAATGGATAAGGAAGTAGAAGGATTTAGTATATCTAATGATAACCCATCACCTGAAAAACTCATTGGTGGACCTACATTTTTTAAACTTATAGCAAATTTGATATTGTCTTGTTCACCTGTCACATATCGAATTCCCGCATCAATAGCAACTCCCTGAGCACCCACATTGGAAATAGACTGAGATACAATTTTCAGGTTCATACCTCCACTAATTGAGGAAGAGAATTTTTTAGCATAGGAAAGGGTAAGATTGATTGAGCTAGGATTAAAATAGCCGATGCCACCTTCAGGTAGTTCGGTAGTTGTAATTTCAATATCACCGTAATTCATGCTCACGAATGATACACCTAAAACTCCTGCTTCTCCAACTCTTTGCGCAAAACCTGCCGCATTTAATCCAATTCCACTAATATTTCCCATCCAATTGGTTCTGGCGAATTGAATTTCTGTCTGTTCAGCGTACGCCAAGCCTGCTACATTTAAGAAAATGCCTTCTAAGCCATTCACTGAAGAAATCCCTGCAGAACCCCAAGCGGAGCTTCTAGCCCAAGGATTTACCAATAAATCAGTTGCACCGGCAGATCCAGCTCTGTCTTCATTCCCAGCAAATATTGCACTGGAAAAAAAGACAGCAATTACACAAATTGATATTTTAAAAAACTTCATATTTATTTTTTTAGAATTCATCTAAATCCGGAGGTCTTACCACTCCAAACCATTTTACTACTCTTTCACAAATACCTGGCACCTCAACATGAATCAAATACACACCACTCGCAACTGGTATTCTTTTATAATTCTTTAAATCCCAATCTATAGATGTAGAAGGGCTATCTTTTTTGTAAGACCTAACTAGGGTACCATTTACTGTATAAATATTCACATTACACACATCGGGAAGATTAACTATCTTAACTACATTATCTAATTTATCAAACTCATAGTTAGAATAAGCATAATATGGATTTGGTACTACATTTATCAATGAGCAAGCGTCTAAAGCTGCGGAATCATTTTGTGTTACCACAGCAATATCATCCATACTAAATTTGTAAAAAGGATTATTGTTATTTGATCCTGAAGAAGCATTAGCTGTGTATCTAGCAGCTGGATCATCAACCTGATTATCACCATTAGCATCTTGCGTATTTAAACCCTCATACCTGAAGGCAACACGTAGTCGAATTCTAACATCAGACAATATAAATGAAGATGGATCGGATGGGCTAGCGCCATACCAAGAGGTATTCAATTCGCCATTTAATACTGGATTACCAACCCAAACACATGATTTCCAAACATCTTTTATTTTAGCCACATTGTTGGGGCTTACTAAACTTCCATTATCCATAAAAGACTCACCAGCATCATATGAAGATATTTTTTGAACATTACTTCTGTACTTTCCATCAACTTCATCTTCACTGTTTCTAAAAATATAAACAAAATGCTTCCCTGCTCCAATATAGGTTCCTGAACCAAATCCACCAAAACCTAGTTGTACGGAAGCAGATGGATTCCATATCATGTCATTACCACCGTGATTTCCTAGCCAACTGTCTTCTCCATAAGCCATATTTAATCTTTCTCCCGTAGTTAGATCAATGGCATATCCTGGGAACCAACCCATTCCTATAGCTGATGTAAGTTCACCCTCAGCTGCATTATATCCGTCATCCCCATCTACTTTACCATTTTTATCAATAGAAGGTTTTAATTTCCAGAAGGATTTATCCGTATTTTCATCCCAAGAAAGGGCTAATTCATCCGTCATCTCTACCACCGGACATCTTGTCCACTTTGATTTATCAGCAGTAATTACCACATCTACCGAAGGAGTTCTCTCTAACCAAGCATTATCACGGGCACTTTTTAGTTTGTTCCCAAGAGCAGTGCCTGGACATTCATCCATCATGGTTGGATTTTGTTCCTCATTAGTACCTACTACTCTCATCGGTGCCCAGGTCCCATTTAAGATGCCTTCAAATATCTCATTATCGTCAACAGCCGCAACTATATCATCATAAGGCTGCTGTGTAGCGTTTCTGCTTGTACCAGATCTAATCCAATTGTTAGGACTCTCACCCTCACCATCAGGAATACCTGATAACCACTGCTTAGAAGAATCTGCAAATTCAATGGTAGCTTCTAAAAAGTCTGGTCTATCATAAGGAATGGTATTATCATCCTCACCAACATATTTGTAAAATTCGATATTTACAGAAATACCCCACTCAGGGATGATTTCCTCGTTACCTACTCTAATAGATTGATTAGAAACAATCGTATCTGTGTTTCCATTGTAAGTCCTTGTTAACATCCAATTACATGTATCTAAATAATGTTTTTTATTTCCTTGGTTAACGTAATTTGGTGTAGAAACATGGTTAAAGTATAATTCGTAATCACCTGGTTGTACATTTAGAGGATCTACCACCTTCACTTCAATTGGTGCACCATTTAACGCGTAGGTCAATTCTCTTACATGAGATTTCTCTAGAATTTCTTGTTCAGATTCTGACGTTATATCTACAATATTTAATCCGTTACCCATCCCTTCTACTCTTGTAATTTGAGGTTTCGTGCCATATTCAGCTAATACAATAGTACCTCCTTTTTTTAGCACTTTTTTCCATTCAGGTAAACATTCCGAGACTAATTCTTCTGGATTTCGAGTTCCATTTTGATACTTCTTACCACCTT
>ENA-OSEY01002603-OSEY01002603.1-marine-metagenome-genome-assembly--contig:-NODE-2603-length-11585-cov-2.468196_pt1 | contig 11585 bp, 10 predicted proteins | sample MGYA00248465_ERZ534230 | MGnify/ENA primary metagenome ERZ534230 (study PRJEB26409, sample SAMN06344110) | marine metagenome | isolation source: Sea water from surface | place: Atlantic Ocean:Southern... | reverse complement strand
CACAGGTTATCAACATGGAGGTTGCTATAATGATATGAGTCAGGACAATCTTCATTTTTTATCTGATTATCATTATTGTGATATTTTTAATTGTTATAAGTTTAAAAAATTATCTGTTAATAAAAATATTATTGGTAATTTTAAATTGTGTAAATTTATTTCATCTGGATCACTAAGAATTAAAAAAATTTTTGAGAGTAATGACTATTTAAAGTTAGGTACAAAAAAAGTTCTATTTCCAATATCGAATTGGGATGATAATTTTTCTCATAACATGGGTATGACATCATTTGAAGTTACACAAAGACAAATTTCTATACTAAAATTATTAGATAAATTAGAAGAATTGGATGATACTTTCAGAGTTGTAATTATTGATTTGAACGAAAAAGATTTTAGAGATGAATCATTTATAAAGGGTGTCTCAACAAATCAAAATATATATGTTATCGGTATAGCTAAAAAAGTTGTAAAAAATGAAAATGATCATTTTAAGAATCTTGGTTGCAATATGATGATTTCATCTGTTGGTATAATTAGAAACATTTCATCAATCTTGAATGAAATTTTATAATTATTTTTTAATCAACTTATTAAAGTGATACATTCAGTTTAGGCAAAAATATTTCAAAATTAAAAAGGATAATCAATGTCAAACCCATACCTAACAAAAGTATTTCATTTCAACGCAGCACATCAATATGGACATTCGGATTGGACCGATGAAAAGAATTGGGAGGTTTTTGGACCTGACTCCAAAATACATGGTCACAATTATACTCTCGAAGTAATGGTCACTGGAGATATTGTAGAAGATACTGGTTTTCTTGTTGATCTTGGACACTTAAAAAAAATAGTTAAAAAAAATGTAATTGATATCTTAGATCACAGTCTTTTTGATGTTGAAGTAGAATGGTTTAAGGATAGGCAGCCCAGTTCAGAAAACCTTGTTATTTTCATTTGGAATCAGATACAATCAGAATTAAAAGGCGCAAAACTTCATCGGATAAGGCTACACGAAACGCCTACAATTTTTACAGATTATTATGGATAATAGTTTTAAAGAAAATTTTTTTAATATTCTCTTTAGTATCTTTATTGCATCCTTAATAACATGCAACTTGATCGCAAACAAGTTTGTTACAGTAGATCTAGGTTTTAAAACATTTGTAGTATCAGCAGGAATACTAGCCTATCCTATCACTTTCATTGTTACAGATTTGATCTCAGAGTTATATGGACAAAAAAAGGCAAATAAGGTAGTATTTTCAGGATTCATTGCATCTATTTTTGTTTTAATATTTTTGTGGCTAGGTGGTCAATTCAATGCAATTTCAGATTCTGTTGTTGATAATGAAACTTATGATGTGGTTTTTCGAAATGCTTGGAGAATAATTGCAGCGTCAATGATCGCTTATTTATTTGCACAATCAATAGATGTTAGGTTATTTCATTTTTGGAAAAAATTAACCAATGGTAAACATCTATGGTTAAGGAATAATGCTTCAACAATATTTTCACAATTGATAGATACGACACTGGTAATCTTCATTTTATTTGTAGGTGTCTGGAGCTCTAAGCAAATTTTTTCTGGAATAATAGATGGCTGGATTTTTAAGATGATGATTGCTTTAATAGATACTCCAATTATTTATGGAATAATCTATTTATTAAAAGGTAAAATAGAGCCACATTCAACATGAAGACTTTACTTTTTCTTGTAGGAACATGGTTTTACAGAAAATTTTTTTCTAAAAAAAAGGAAGATTGAATTTTATTATGGATGATAAAACAAAAAAAATAGCTGATTTAACAAGAAGTCTTTTAGTAGAGATCGGCGAAGATCCAAATCGTGAAGGTTTATTGAAGACTCCTTTGAGATCATCTAAAGCTTGGCAGTTTTTTTCTGAAGGCTATAGATTAGATATCAATAAGGTCATAAATAATGCAATTTTCAATGAAGACTGCAAAGACATGGTTGTGGTTAGAGATATTGAATTTTTTTCCATGTGCGAGCATCACATGATACCTTTTTTTGGAAGAGCGCATGTAGGTTATTTACCTAAAGGAAAAGTCATTGGTCTATCTAAAATACCACGAATAATAGATATGTTCTCTAGAAGGTTGCAGGTTCAGGAAAGATTGACCAAGCAAGTTGCAAATGCATTAAAGAAAGCATTGAATCCTACTGGAGTCGCAGTCGTTATGGAAGGTCAACATATGTGTATGCAAATGAGGGGAGTAGCAAAACAAAATAGCTTTGCTTCAACTTCTTCAATGTTGGGTCAATTTAGAAAATCATCAGAAACAAGATCAGAATTTTTAAGTATTATTGGTAAGTGAATCGAATAAAAATTATCGATCTAGGATTTTTGGATTATAAAAATTCTTGGAATTATCAAAAAGAATTACAAAAAAAAGTATTGATTGGGGATTGTTCAGATTCAATAATCTTTGTTGAACATGATTCTGTTTATACATTTGGAAAAAATTCAGACAAATCAAATTTACTGGTATCGAAAGATAGTAAAATAAAAATATATGAAACTGAGAGAGGCGGTGAGATTACTTATCATGGTCCAGGGCAAATAGTTTGCTATCCAATATTGAATTTAAAAAATTTCAAGCAAAGTGTAACATGGTACATGAGGGCTCTTGAGGAGGTTATAATCGAGACACTTAAATTATTTAATATTAAAGCCACAAGAAAAGATGGCTTAACTGGAGTTTGGGTCAAAGATGAGAAGATTGGCGCCCAAGGAGTGAGAATGACAAAATGGGTAACAATGCACGGTTTTGCATTGAATGTAAACACTGATTTAAGGTTCTTCAATGATATTATTCCATGCGGTATTAAAGATTTCGGCGTAACGTCTATTGAAAAAATTATTGGTAAAGAACAGGATTTGTCTTTAGTCAAAGAACATATCTTAATCTCCTTTGCTAAAGTCTTTAACATAAAAGGATATATTTAATATCAATGCCAAAATTGAACGGTTATTCTAAAAAAGATCTATTAGATATATATAAGAAAATGGCTCTTGCCAGAAGGCTAGATGAAAAGCAGTTAATTATGTTAAAACAAGGAAAAGCGTTTTTCCACATAGGATGTTCTGGACATGAGGCGTCTCAAATGGCCGCTGCACAAAATATGATACCCGGCAAGGATTGGTCATATCCATATTATAGGGATGCAGCACTATGCTTAGGTCTCGGCATGACATCCAAAGAACAATTATTATCTTTTTTAGCAAAAGCTGACGACCCTAATTCTGGTGGTAGGCAAATGCCTCAACATTACGGGCATAAAGATCTGAGAATTGTTAGCCAGTCTAGTCCGACCGGCACTCAGTTTCTTCAGGCAGTTGGTTGTGCAATGTCCAGAAAGTGGGAAAATGATCATGAAATTGTTTATGTATCATCTGGAGAAGGCAGTACGAGCGAAGGAGAGTTCCATGAAGCATTGAATTGGGCAAGCAGGGAAAAATTGCCAATTATTTTTCACATTCAAGACAATGAGTATGCCATAAGTGTTCATGTATCTGAGCAAACTTCAGGTTCTTCTGTGTTTTCTATGGTAAACGGTTATGATAATTTGTCTAGGTATGAAGTTGATGGTACTAACTTCTTTGAAACTGATCTAGCGTTTAGAGAAGCTATTGAAAGAGCAAGGCAAGGAAAAGGACCATCTGTCATTGTCTCTAACGTTGTCAGATTATTATCTCATTCATCCTCAGATGATCAAAAAAAATATCGGAAAAAAGAAGATTTAGATAAAGACAAAAATAGAGACCCTCTTTTAGTATTTGAAAAAAATTGTATAAAAAATAAAATACTTAAAGAAGGTGATTTCGAAAAATTAAGAAATGAAATAATTCAAATTGTTGATCAAGATGCTGAGTGGGCTGATAAGCAAAATCACCCTGACCCAAATTCTGCAACAAATCATATTTATTCAAACGAGCCAAATTTAAATGAGACTCCTTCAAATTATAAAAATGAAAAGATAGTTCTTGTAGATGCTATAAATCATGCGATGCATGAAGAAATGAAGCTAAACGATAAAATGATAATTTATGGTGAAGATATTGCTGATCCTAAAGGAGGCGTATTTACAGCCACAAGAGGATTATCCGATTCATTTGGGGATAAAAGAGTATTTAATTCACCGCTAGCAGAGGCATCTATAGTTGGTACAGCGGTTGGGCTTGCTACCACAGGTTGGAAACCTTGCGTTGAGATACAATTTGGTGATTATATATGGCCAGCTATGATGCAAATTAGGAACGAAGTAGCATCTATGAGATATAGATCAAATGGTTCATGGAAATGTCCCATGGTCATTAGAGTTCCGGTGGGTGGTTACATTCATGGTGCAATATGTCATAGTCAGTCCATTGATGGATATTTTATGCATATGCCAGGTATACGCATTGCATACCCATCAAACGCCGAAGATGCAAAAGGGTTATTAAAAGCTGCCCTCAGGATGGATGATCCTGTTCTTTTTCTTGAGCATAAAGGGCTTTACAGACAGGGCTTTGCAGCCTCCAAAGAACCTGATGAAAACTACGTTCTGCCTTTCGGTGTTGGAAAGAAAATTATGGAAGGCGACATTGTAACAGTCATTTCTTGGGGTGCTATGGTACAAAAATCTATCGAAGCTATCAACATGCTCAAAATAGATAATGGTATAATTGATCTGATTGACTTAAGAACATTGAACCCGCTAGACTACGAAATGATTGGCGAATCAGTCAAAAAAACTGGAAAGATTGTGATCGTACATGAAGACAATAAAATGAATGGTCCTGGAGCTGAAATATCAGCGCATATTGCAGAAAATTATTTTGATGATCTTGATGCTCCTATCATGAGAGTTGCATCATCCGATTCGCATATACCCTATAATTGGCACCTTGAAGAGAAAATTCTTGTACAAACTGAAGATATTCAAAAAGCCTTAAAAGAATTGTTGGAGTATTAATGATTATAGACATTGTTATGCCAAAAATGGGGGAATCAATTACAGAAGGTACAATTCTAGAGTGGAAAAAAGAAATCGGTGAATTTGTAGAAATGGACGAGATTCTTCTTGAAATTGGAACCGACAAGGTAGATTCAGAAATACCTAGTCCTGCTGCAGGAAAAATAATAGAAATAATTGGCAAACCAAATGATGTATTTGATGTGGGGGCAGTTATCGCACGCGTTGAGTCAGTTTCAGATCAGCCAAAATCATCAGATAAAACACAAGAACAAGAAAAAATAATTTTAGATCAAATCAAAGAAACTCCCTCAAAAAATGAAGAAACAATAGAGATCTCTAAACTTAACTCAAACAAAGATGAAAACAATTTTTTTACCCCTGCAGTAAATAAGATTATTAAAAAAAATAATTTAACTAAAGATGACCTATTATCAATTGTTGGGACTGGAAAGAATAATCGTATAACAAAAATTGATGTTTTGAAGTTTGTTAAATTAAAGAAAAATGACCTGGCAACATCCGTAAACAAAAAGTTATCAGAGCCTACCCTTGAAGTTGGTTCAAAAGAATCTCTTCTAAATGAAATGGATCATGTAAGGAAAAAAATTGCAATTCATATGAGAAATAGTCTTGATACATCTGCGCATGTATATGTTTCAACAGAAATTGACATGTCAAGGATTGTTGAATATATTTCCGAAAAAGAGAATGACTTTAAAGCTCTAGAAGGATTTAATCTGACCTTTACACCTTTTATTTTTCAAGGTGCAGTTAAAAGTTTGTCATCATTTCCAATTATGAATTCCTCTATTGATAAAGATAATGTTATCACGCATAAAAACGTAAATATAGGTATGGCTGTAGCTACAGATAATGGCTTAATGGTTCCAGTTTTACGCAATTGTGAAGAGCTCAATTTTTTAGGATTATGTAGAAAAGTTAATTCAATAGCAAAAAATACACGAGATAAAAAATTGAAACCAGATGATTTGCAGGGGTCTACTTTTTCAATATCTAATTTCGGTGTTTTTAATGTTACAATGGGTACTCCAATTATTAATCAACCAAACGTAGGTATATTTGGAATTGGAGCAATAAAGAAAAGAGCCGTTGTAATCGAAACTAATGACGGTGATACAATCGGTATAAAAAGCATTATGGTTACAACTTTGGGTTTTGATCATCGTCTAATTGACGGGTCTGAAGGAAGTATGTTCATTGAAGACTTTCGTAAAAATATGGAAAATTTTCAACTTGAAAATTTATTCTGATGTCAATAGATCATGTATTAAAATTATATTCTGAGGCTATTAGATCTCCATATCTTCACTATGGTTTTTGGGACGACCCATCAAAGATTAATACTGACGACATTTCATTAAATGATGTAATTGAAGCACAAGAAAGATATATTGAGCATTTATCTTCATTTATACCAAAAGGCATATCAAATATATTAGATGTAGGTGCAGGTATAGGAGGGAATTCTCAATTTTTAATAACTAAAGGATTTGATGTAGATGCATTGTCTCCTGATGAGTATCAAGAAAATATCTTTAAAAAAAAATATAATGGAAAGGTAAAATTTTTTAAAACAAAGTTTGAAGATTTTGTTTCTGAGAAAAAATATGATTTAATTCTTCAAAGCGAAAGTGTATGCTATATCAAAATAGATAAAGGATGGGAGGTCGCTAGTCAAACACTTCGAAATGGGGGATATTTGTTAGCATCAGATTATTTCCATTTTAAAAAGGATAGATTTAGTAAATGGCACACTCGTGCTTCCCACGATGAAAAAAAATATCTTAAAAGTGCTTCAGATCATGGCTTCAAATTAATTAAAGAGTTTGATCAAACAGCTAACACTATGCCAACTTTAGATTTTGCTAAAGCTTTTTATGAAAGATTTATAGATACTACAATTGAATTCACACTTAACTATTTAAGAACAAATCATTCGTGGTATTTTGAGTTTTTTAGAAAATTATTTGGCGCTAAAATCAACACTAAGATGGAACAATTATCTTTATTGGACAGTAATGAATTCATAAAATATAAACGATATATGATTTATCTTTTTAAAAAAGAGAGCTAAATGGAATCTGTTCATTTTGACATAAGGTCAACTACAAAACCCAAAATTAAAATTAACAAAGGCAATGGTTATAAAACCATGCAGGAAATTGTCTCTTCCAACAAGCTCCACACTGTTTGTGAAGAGGCCAGATGCCCAAATATTTTTGAATGTTGGGAGCGCGGTACATCTACAATAATGATTCTCGGCGATATTTGCACTAGGGCTTGCGGTTTCTGTTCTGTCAATACTGGCAGACCAAGCAAAATAGATCTTATGGAGCCCTACAGAACAGCTCAAGCTGTTAAGAAAATGAACCTAAGACATGTTGTTATTACTTCTGTTGACAGAGATGATATTAAAGATGATTATGGTTCAACAATCTGGGCTGAAACAATATCGCAAATTCATCACCACTCTCCTAATTGCACTGTTGAGGTTCTAACTCCAGATTTTCAAGGTAACAAAAAAGCACTATTAAATGTCTTTAACGCAAAGCCAGAAATATTTTCACACAATATTGAATGTGTGGAGCGAATAAGTAAAAATGTTAGAAAGCAATCTGTTTGGTCCCGAAGTTTAGAGGTTTTAAAATTTTCTGTAGATAATGGAATGCTCACAAAAACAGGAATGATGGTTGGATTAGGTGAAAGAAAACATGAAGTTGTCGCCACAATGAAAGAAATTGTTGATTTGGGAGTAGAAATATTTACTATAGGTCAATATTTGCAACCTACAAAAAATCATTTGAAAGTTGATAGATATGTTGAAAATGAAGAGTTCTTGTATTATAAAGAAATTGGAATTGAGATTGGTTTTAAAGTTGTTGAGTCTGGCTCATTAGTCAGAAGCTCTTATCATGCTGATGAGCAGGCACGTTTAGCTTTTGTTTCAAACTAATATTTTTAAATTTTTTATTATGATTTCAGTTTTAGCTTTATTTTTATTCGCTTACTATTCTTTTAAGCTACACAATGAATCAGAAATAGAAAAACCTCTCATCATTGTAAATGGAATAATCGCTCCTAGTTTATCAAAAATCAATGGCCATATGACATATATAAATGAAAATAATTGTATGAATTGTCATATTTCTGCAGCCAGCTTTGATGAAATAAAGGAAATAGCTGCTCCTTTGATACCGCATATGTATCGCGAGAACTGCAATTCTTGCCATTTTATAAAAGAGTAGTACAATTTGTCATATAATTATTGATATTAAATAAAAGCATGACACATTTACAGGCAGTTTAATTTGGCATACATTTTGATTTAAATTAACATAAAAAGGTTAAAAAATGACAGAATCACCAGACAATGAAATGGACAAAGATTTATTAGAGGATAGTGAAACTTATCCTGTTATGCCGTTAAGAAATACGGTTCTATTTCCACAGCAGGTTATTCCTATTTACATTGGTAGAGATAAATCTTTGAAATTGATTAATGAGCTTCCTGAGAATAGCAAGCATATAGTAGTCGTAGCGCAAGAAGATGGTTCTATTGAAGACCCCAAACCTGAAGATATGTATTCATACGGGACACTGTCAATTGTTTTGAAAGTTTTTGATATGCCTGATAATAGTAAATCTGCTATTGTACAGGGTATTGACAGAGTCAAAATTTTAAATTTCAAAGAAAAAGAACCTTATTACAAAGCAGCTGTTCAAAGAGTTTCTGATAAAACTGTATCAGATGATTTGGAGTTAAATGCATTGTCTGACAACTTAAGACAAATCTTTTCTGAATTAATACAAGTTGCTCCAAACTTAAGTGAAGAGCATACAGGTATGCTATCGAACATTCAAAAGCCAGCGAGGTTAGCAGATAGAGCTGTATCACTATTAACTGTTACAAACCCTGAAAAACAAAAAATTTTAGAAGAACTAGATATTAAAAAAAGAGTAGATGAGTCTATAAAAATTTTATCTAAGGAAATCCAAAGAATAAAACTTGGCGAAGAAATTCAAACTGAGGTTCATGATGAAATAGCTAAATCTCAAAGAGAGTATTATCTAAGGGAGCAAATGAAGGCTATTAAAAAAGAGCTTGGCGAAGATGAATCACAAGTTGAAAATACAGAAATAAAAGATGCTATTAAAAAAGCTAAAATGCCAGAAGACGCTGAAAAAGTTGCCTTAAAAGAGTTAGATAGGTTAACTAAAATTCCAACACAATCACCTGAATATACAGTTTCTAGAACTTATTTAGACTGGCTAACGGAATTGCCTTGGTCAAAAACATCTGAAGATTCAATAGATATATCAGAATCTAAAGCTATATTAGATGAAGATCACTACGGTTTAAAAAAAGTTAAAGAGCGCATCTTAGAATACCTTGCTGTAAGGGCTTTGAAAATGGAAAAAGACCCAAAAGGAGCCATAAGAGGTCCTATCTTATGTTTTGCTGGCCCACCGGGAGTAGGTAAAACTTCCTTAGGAAAATCAATTGCTAAGTCTATGGGAAGAGAATTCGTAAGAATATCTCTTGGCGGAGTTAGAGATGAAGCAGAAATTAGAGGGCACAGAAGAACTTATATTGGTGCATTGCCGGGTAGAATTATACAATCATTAAAAAAAGCTGGTACCAATAATCCAGTTTTTATGTTAGATGAGATTGATAAATTAGGAATGGATTTTAGAGGAGATCCTTCGTCAGCTTTGCTAGAAGTATTAGATCCTGAGCAAAATAATACATTTGCAGATCATTATCTTGAAGTTGATTTTGATTTAAGTAAAGTAATGTTTATTGCGACGGCTAATTATCAAGATCCCATACCACCTGCTTTAAAAGATAGAATGGAGATATTAAATTTTTCTGGATATATAGAAGACGAAAAAGTCCAAATAGCAAAAAAACACTTAGTACCTAAACAAATGGATGAAAATGCATTGACCAAAACAGATGTGAAAATTGATGATGCAGGCATTAAAGAGCTTATTTCTTCATATACAAGAGAAGCTGGAGTAAGAAATCTTGAAAGAGAAATAGCAAATGTGTTTAGAAAAGTTGCAAGGGACAAAATTGAAAAAAAATCAAAAAAAATAAATATTAACAAGAAAAAAGTAAATGATTATCTTGGAGCACCTAGATTCTTTTCTGATTTAGCAGAAGGTCAAACAAAGCCAGGTGTTGTAACTGGTTTAGCTTGGACTGCAGCCGGTGGCGATATTTTATTTGTTGAATCTTCAAAAATGAATGGCAAGGGCAATCTTACCTTAACTGGGCAATTGGGTGATGTAATGAAAGAATCCGCTTCAGCTGCTCTCACTTTCGTTCGTTCAAATTCGGAGAATTTTGGCATCGAGAATGACTTTAATGAAAAAACCGATATTCATGTTCATGTGCCAGCAGGCGCAATACCAAAGGATGGTCCATCAGCTGGTGTTGGAATGTTTACATCGATTCTTTCACTTTTGTCAGGTATCCCAGTAAAAAGTAAGCTTGCAATGACTGGTGAAATTACACTCAGAGGAAGCGTGCTTCCAATTGGCGGCGTAAAAGAAAAAGTTACAGCTGCTCATAGATCCGGTATAAAAGAAATATTATTACCTGAGCAAAATAGAAAAGACTTAGAAGATATTCCAGACCATATTAAAAAAGATCTGAAGTTTCATTTTGCAAAAGAAATGACAGATGTTGCTAAGGTCGCTTTGAATGGTTTAATGAAAAAGCCAAAAAAGCCTGCTGTTAAAAAATAATTTCTATATATATTTGACTGCTTTCTGGGCGTTTAACTCAGTTGGTCAGAGTGCCTCCCTTACAAGGAGGAAGTCGGGAGTTCGAATCTCTCAACGCCCACTGTTCGAATAACTCAAGAAACCCTCGATTAATCGTCGGGGGTTTTTCTTTTTACATTTAATACAATTTGATATAGCATTATATGCTTTATTGCAAAAGTAGATGTCAAAAGTAGATGTCAAGCCCCGTATCCAAGTGGCTGACGTGTACTAACGTATAGGTACAGTTTCTTGGTGGCCCAGATTGGCCCAGGTATACAATAATAGGCACTCGCACACTACTTTAAAACTCCATCACTCCAAGCCAATGTATGGATTTATATATCGCACAAACTTTTTTTTTTGTAATTTTTATTAACCCAATTGAAAAGAGAGTTATATATGAAAAAAATTATACTAATAACAATGCTAATGAGTGCAGTTTTTGCACAAAGTGACTGCAATGAAAACAACTGGCGAGATTATTATAATAGCGATGGTAAAGATATGAGTGATTGTGACCTTACAGGCGCAAACCTTTCAGGCAGAACCCTTGAATACGCAAACCTTGAAGGCGCAAACCTTACAAACGCAGACCTTGGACGCGCAACCGTTGAAGGCGCAAACCTTGAAGGCGCAAACCTTACACGCGCATACCTTGGACGCGCAAACCTTACAGGCGCAAACCTTATGCGCGCAAACCTTACAGACGCAAACCTTACAGACGCAAACCTTACAGGCGCAAACCTTAGACGCGCAAACCTTGAAAGCACAACCCTTACAGACGCAAACCTTACACGCG
>ENA-OSEY01002602-OSEY01002602.1-marine-metagenome-genome-assembly--contig:-NODE-2602-length-11592-cov-3.466609_pt1 | contig 11592 bp, 8 predicted proteins | sample MGYA00248465_ERZ534230 | MGnify/ENA primary metagenome ERZ534230 (study PRJEB26409, sample SAMN06344110) | marine metagenome | isolation source: Sea water from surface | place: Atlantic Ocean:Southern... | reverse complement strand
GGTTCAGTATCTTCTGCAAATGGTGCGGTTAGTGGTGCACAAGTTGAGATTACTTATGAACCAACTAATACGGTAGTTACGCGTGTTACAGATGCTTCAGGCAGATACTCAGCAGGTGGTTTAAGGCCTGGTGGACCTTATACTATTAAAGTTTCAGCTGCTGGATTAGCTGCTGATCAGGTTACTACAAGTCTAGTAGTAGGTGAAACATCAAGACTTTCTTTTGTTTTGAGTTCAGCATCTTCAGTTGATGATGTAGTAGTTACTGCACAAAGGGTATCTTCAGATGATGGGCTCGGTTTTTCATCTACTATTGATGCACAAACTATTCAAGAAACACCATCAGTCACAAGAGACATAAAAGATTTAATTAAACTAAATCCTCTAGTTTCATTGGACGATGCAGAAGATGATTATGCAAGCATCTCTATTGGTGGTGCACATCCTAGAAGTAATGACATTAAAGTTGATGGCGTCTCATTTAATGATGACTTTGGTTTGAATGATAATGGATATCCATCTCAAAGAAGTCCAATTAACTTAGATTCGATTGAACAAATGTCAGTGAAAGTTGCACCAGCCTCTGTAGAATATTCAAATTTCAGAGGCGGTATCATTGAGTTTGTTACTAAAGGTGGCACAAATGAATTTGAAGGTAGTGTTGGATATTATGATAGAGGAGATCAATTTTATGGAGATAAAATTGAAGGGCAAAAATACACTTTTGATAAGGAAGATACTGCTCAAAGTTTCACTTTAGGTGGACCGATAATTAAAGACAAAGCTTTTTTCTATGTCACATATGAGGAAACCACTGTAACTAATCCAGTATTGTATGGACCTGCAGGTTCAGGTGCAGCAAATGAGCAAGCTATTACTCTTGCTCAAGTTGATAACATTAGACAGATAACTATTAATAAATATGGATGGGATCCGTTAGGTGTTGCTTCGACTACAGAGTCTAATCAAGAAAATACATCTTTAAGGGTAGATTATATTTTGAATGAAAATCATAGACTTACTTATAATTATAAAAGCACAGAGGGTGATAGACTTCGAGCAAGTGGAAGCAACTCGAGCTTCTATTTTGAATCTGCCTCATACTTCAAAGGTGAAAAAACCGATACATCAAGTATTCTTTTAGTTTCAGATTGGTCAGACAATTTAGTTTCTGAAATTTATTATTCAAATAAATCTACAGATACTAGTCAAGAATCACCTGCTGGACAGAATGTTCCAAATTTTTATATTGATGATGCCTATGGTATGAGAGTTTATCTTGGTGCTGATATATACAGAAGTGCAAATGAGTTAGCCACGGAAACAGATTTTTTAAAGGCTAAACTTACTTACTATACCGGTAATCATAAGATTACTGCAGGATATGAAAATACAACTTGGGATATATACAATCTCTTTGTTGTGGCTCAAGATGGTGAATGGGAATTTGATTCATTAGCAGACTATGAAGCTGGTGTTGCTAGCTCGTTTAGTGCAAACAATGCAAAATCAGGCAATGTTGATGATGCAGCAGCTATCTTTGATTACGGACTAACTTCATTATATGTAATGGATGAATACACGTTTTCAGATAGATTAAGCCTTACCGCAGGTATCAGATATGATGAATATGATTCAGATGACGCTCCTGCACTAAATCAAGACTTTCTTGCAACATACGGTTTTGCTAATGGTGGTATTGATGGCACAAGCTTGCTAAATGTTAGATTGGGTATGGATCTTGTAATTGATGACATGAGTGATATTAATGTAACGTATGGCACATATTCATCAAAACTTCCTACAGTTTGGATATCAAATGCATACACTAACGACGGGGTTAGAGTTTCTGCTTACAACAGCAGTTATGCACCAGCTGGTTGTGATCCTTTAACAGCACCAGGTGCTGGTATTCCGGCCTGTGTACAGCAAGCAATTGCAGATGCTCCTTTAACAAGCTCTAAGATTGACTTTGTTGCTCCAAGTTTTGATTGGCCTGATTCTAAGATTTTAAATATAACTTATGAAAGAGATCTTCCATATGATATGGACTTAAGTGTTACTTATTTAAAATCGAAACAAGAAGAAGCTTTATATAAAGTGATTGATACGGGTTATCCATTAAACGGCGATACTCCAACTGTACCTACTGAAACTGCACCAGATGGACGTCCTATATATGATATGACTGGTAAAAGAACTTATAAAGCTGGTCTATTTAATGACTGTTGTGGTGAAAGAGAAGTTATTTCAGCAACCCTAAATAAAGCATTTAGGGATGGTGACACTGTTGTTTCAATAAGTTACACAGGTCAAGACAATACTGAATTAAGTGGAATGACTTCCTCAACTTCTAATTCAAACTTTGGTAAAACCGGTGCTATTGACTTCAACAATAGAAGAGCAATGACATCAATTTATGAAACAGAGCATAGATTACTTGCAACTTTAAGATCAAAGCATTATTTCTTTGGAACTGATAAGCCAACAACTTTTACTTTGATTTTTGAAAGAAAGTCAGGTTTGCCTGCTTATCCAACTTTTGATACATACACAAGTTGGCCAGGTGATTACAAAACCAAGGCTTTTGGTTATGACTTTAACTTGAACGATGACAGCTCATCCTTATTGTATATACCAACAAGAAGCGATCCTATTGTTTGTTACTCATATAAATGTACAGATGAAGGTTCTGCTGATGCGCTTGCTAGAGAAGAGGCAGTTTTAAACCTTCTTTACAATGTGTTTGGTTTAGAGGGTAAAGCTGGTGAAATTGCTGATAGAGGCTCTATGAGATTCCCTTGGCAGTCATCGCTTGATTTCAAAATTACTCAAATCTTACCTGGTTTCAGAGATGATGATGAAGTCGTTATTACATTAGGTATTGAGAACTTATTAAACCTTCTAGATGATGACAAAGGTGTTGTCAGATATGGTTATTACTCAGGAAGAATTCCTGTAATAGATCTTAGAATTGTTGATGGATCAAAATATGACTATAGCAGAAATGCTTTTAGATATAGTTTTGATGATCCATACAATATGAGTCTTTCAGCAACACAAAGTGTTTGGAGAGCTCAGTTAGGATTTAAGTATAATTTCTAATAATACTTATATATAATTTAAAGGCGGTTTAATACCGCCTTTTTTATTATGAATAAACAAATACCTGAACTTTCTTTTGTAGATATTGAAAAAGGTGACTCTAATTCTATAAATATTCTGTCTGATGCTTTAGAAGACCATGGATTTTTTTCAATAACTGAACACGGATTATCTAATGAGCTTGTAGATAAGTGTTATCAATTATCAAAACAGTTTTTTAATCTAGAATATGAGACTAAGAATAAGTATAGTTCAGTTGGCTCTAAAGGGGCTAGAGGCTATACCCCAAAAGGTATCGAAACTGCAGTTGGTGAAAATGTACCTGATCAAAAAGAATTTTGGCATCACGGTCCAGTTGTTGATGATACATTTGATCAAAAAATTCCAAAAAATATAATTATTGAGGAGATGCCTGAATTTAATAAATATTATGATGAATTGTATTTAGAGCTTCATAAAATTGGTTCTAGAGTATTGTCAGTAATTGCTTTGTCATTGGAAATAGATAAAAATTTTTTTACACCTTGGATAGAAAAGGGCAATTCGCTTTTAAGATCTATTCATTATCCACCTGTAGATTCTAATTTAAATCCTCATAGAGCAAGAGCTCATGAAGATATTAATTTAATTACATTATTAATTGGAGCTGAAGAAGGTGGTTTAGAGGTTTTGAACAAGGATGGGTCTTGGATTAAAGTCTCTCCAAGCTCTGAAGCAATTGTTTGCAATATTGGTGACATGATGCAGCTTGTTACCGATAAAAAATTAAAAAGCACTACACACCGTGTAATACAAGATAAGCTAACCGAATCTAAGCCAAGATATAGCATACCTTTTTTTCTTCATCCAGCACCTTCAATAAATTTAAAATCTATATTTAGAGACAGTGATGAGGGAATTCTAGCTAACGATTTCCTTGATCAGAGGCTCAAAGAAATAAAGCTTTATTAAGATGGATATTCTTTTTATCTTACAAATTTTCATTGGTTTTATTGGTCTTGTAGCATTAGCTATACCTTTTTCAGATAATTTTAAAACTATAAACTACCGCTATGTTCTATACGGAATACTTGCTCAAATAATACTTGCAGTAATATTACTTAAATTACCTTTTGTAGTCAGTTTTTTTGAAATTTTAGGAAATGGTGTCGTTATCCTTCAGCAAGCTACTCAAGAGGGCGCCAATTTTGTATTTGGTTATCCTCCTACAGATAGCAGTACACCATATAGATCTCTTTTAGAAACTTTTGCTTTTGGGGTTTTACCATACATCATAGTCATGGCATGTATTTCGGCTATATTATGGTATTGGGGAGTACTTCCTTTTATTGTTAATTTAATCTCGAGAGCATGTCAAAAGCTTTTCAATATTGGTGGGCCAGTTGGACTGGGAGCGGCTGCAAATATTTTTGTTGGACAGGTTGAGGCTCCATTATTAATAAGACCCTATGTTAGTAAATTATCTAATAAAGAACTCTTAATTTTAATGACTGCAGGAATGGCTACCGTTGCTGGTTCTGTGATGGTTGCTTTAATTGCAATACTTGAAAGTTCATTCATTAATCAGAACTTGATTCAACATTTTATTACTGCGTCTGTATTATCAGTTCCTGCTGCAATTATGTATGCAAATATTATGATACCTTCAAATACAATTACTGACTTTGATGAAAATAAAGTACCGAAAGTTTATAACAGTACCATGGATGCAGTAACAAGAGGTTCATCAGATGGAGCAAGTATTGCATTTAGTGTTGGAACAATATTGATTGCAGTTATTGCGTTAGTATTTATTGCTAACTCAATATTAGGATTTGTATCATCTCAATTTGGTTTTGATTTATCTATAGAAATAATTCTTGGTTACCTTTTTGCACCTATTGCATGGTTGATGGGAATTCCATGGGATGAAGCTATTATTGCTGGAGAGCTTTTAGGAATAAAGACAACATTAAATGAATTTGTTGCTTACCCAGGTTTAGCTGCATTAGATAATGGAGAACTTTCAGAAAGATCAAAACTAATAACATTTTATAGCCTATGTGGTTTTGCTAATTTATCGTCAGTAGGAATTCTTATCTCTGGAATTACTGCAATGGCTCCAGAAAGAAAAGATGATCTTATCAAGGTTTCTCTTAAAGCACTTGTTGGTGCAACACTAGCATCTTGTATGACTGGATTGATAGTTGGAATTTTTATTTAATTGTTGATGACAATAAACAAATTTAGATAACTAGCAAAAGATATCCATAAGACATATGGAATAAATAAAATAAATGCCAATTTATTTTCTTTATACATCAGCGCAGTTATATACAAGTTTAAAGCTATAAGCAGATAAATATCTAAGAGTGATATCAGCGGCATTTGAAATCTGAAAAACAACCATGACCAAGCAGCATTAAAAGCTAATTGAATTAGAAAAATTCCGTAGATCTTCTTGTAAGCTAGATATGCAGAAATCATCATCAGGACATAAAGTATCGGCCAGACTATTCCAAACACATAACTTGGCGGATTGAGTTCACTTTTATTAAGAGATAAGTACCATAAATCAGAGCTTGCTTGCGTGGAGGCCAAGCTACCAATCATAGCAGCAAGAATAACTGCAATGACTAGCTTAATCTTCTTCTCTTGCATACATTAAAAAATGTTCTTACTTTTGTCTGAAGAATCTACTTATCGTATCTGAGATATTTCCAAAGAGATTTGAGCCTTTTGGTCTTGCTTCAATATAGATATAGAAACCCACAAAAGCTAAAGAAATTAAGAAAACCCAAACTGCATCGTATTCACCCATGCGCAGATTATAAATGTTTTGTGTTTTGAAATAAATTTATATTAGACTTTTTCTACAATTATTGAACAAACAGAGTAACCCGCACCAAAAGAACAGATTAAACCTTTTTCGCCTTTTTTAAGATCATTATGTATGTTGAATGCAAACATAGATCCAGCACTTGCTAAGTTACCAAATTTTTCAATCGGCATTGGAGCTAATGATGTATCGAATTGATCTGTACCAATAATCTTAGCCACTATTAAGTTGATCATTCTAGCATTTGCCTGATGTAGCCAGAATTTTTTAATCTCGCTTGGTTCAATGTCGTTATCTTTAAGCTGTGTTGATATAAATTCAGCTACCATAGGACAGACCTCTTTAAAAACGCTGTTACCATTTTGATAAAATAATAAATCTTCATAGGTTTTGCTATTATCAGCTGCTCTTACTAAATAGCTCCAATCACTTCTAATATTATTAGAAAATTTTGTAACAAGTTTTCTGTCTAAAACTTTATGCGAATGCTTTGAAGAATTATTTTTGCTAACTACAGTTGCTACACAGCCATCACCAAATATAAAATGTATATCTCTTCGCGTGTAATTTACAAATGGTGTAGATATTTCAGGATTTATAACTAGCACTGTATTTGCTAAGCCCGATGCAATATCGCTGTAGGCATTATTAATTGCAAATGTAGTAGATGAGCATCCTACAAGCATGTCATATGCATACCCATCAATACCAAGTTCATTTTGAATCTCAATTGCCACAGATGGATAATTTCTTGCAGCATGCGAGGTGCCTAAAATAACTCCATCAATATCTGCAGCTGAGACATTAGCTTGTTCCATGGCTTTTTTTGCAGCATTAACACCTACCACAGCATGAATTGAAAGCTTAGATTCATCTTCATGTTCTACCTGCGGCATCATTTTATCTATGTCTAAAATATTTTTTTTATCTATGACATATCTAGTTTTTATGCCAGATGCTTTTTCGATAAATGCAGCTGATGAATGTTCCATTGCAACCATATTTCCATTATCAATTTCATCAGCATTTTTGTAATTAAAATTGTCTACATAAGAATTATATGATTCAACTATCTCATCGTTAGTTATCATTTCTTCCGGATGCCAGATGCCAGTTCCAGCAATATGAATATTATCCATAGTTATATTAATATTTATCTAATATGTTTATTATAAATTATGATTTTAAATAGCTCTATTGATAAAAGCTACCTATATGTTCATTTATCAAACATGTCTCAACCAAAAGGAATAGTTCATATTTGTCATGGTAAAGCAGAACATATAGGAAGATATAAATGGTTAACCTCCAAGCTTAACAATGATGGGTATCATGTAATATCGATAGATCATAGAGGACATGGAAAAAGAATAAATAATTCTACAGATAGAGGTAAATTTTCTGAAGATGAGAATGGATGGGATAAAGTTGTGGATGATTTCCATTTGCTTATAAATGATACAAAAAAAAGTTTTCCTGATTTAAAACAATTTGTGTTTGCACACAGCATGGGTTCATGGATAGCTTTATCGCTATTAAAAAAAGAACTTATAATCGATGGACTCATACTATCGGCATCAGCAAAATACCCACAATTTTTAATAACGTTCCAAAAACTAATAATAAAATTAGATATTTTTATTAATGGTAGAAATAAATTAAATAATATTATGGAGCGACTTACTACCAAAAGATTTAATAGTAATTTTAAACCAAACAGAACTGAGTTTGACTGGGTATCTGATGATGAAGACAGTGTAGACAATTATATAAAAGACGATTTATGCGGATTTAAAGTTACTAATGGATTTTGGCTAGATATGGTGGAAGGAATTGAAAGCACATTTAAAGATGAAAACTACTTAAGCAATAATAAGAATTTAAGAATTTTATTAGTTGCAGGCTCTAAAGATCCTGTTGGCGATAATGGTAAAGGCGTTGAGAGACTATACACGTTTTTAAAAAATCACTTTAAAAATTTGTCCTTATTTATATTTGTTAATGGTAGACATGAAATATTTAGCGATCTAAATAAAGATAGGCGCTATAAATTGTTAACAGACTTCTTTGATGAAGAAATTTAAATTTATTTTTTGATTATGGAGATTAGCGCCTTATTTGTTTCTTCAGGACTTTCAAAGTACGGAAAGTGCCCAACATCTTCTAAGATAACAATATCTTTATCGTGATCTATATTTTGTAACAATATATTTTCTGGGTTAAACCTTGCTAACTTATCTTTTTCACTAAAAATATATTTTATGTTCTTTAAACTTGAGATTTGTTCTTCGGTTAAGCGAAATGAATTACAGGATTTTAAATCAATTGAACTAATCTCTTTTTCAGACTGATTAAATAATCGTTTCAATGGGTAAAGTTTTATTTCTCTTTCCGGATCATCTTCAACAACTTTTGTTCCATATGGTGATTTGATTTGGCCTTTTTTTCTACCATAGAAACCAGAACCCATCGTTCCAAAGCCCTTAGTTTTAATTTCAGTTTTAGGAAATTTATGAATCCCATATTTCATCAAGAACTCTACTGCTTGATCAAGATTACCTTTTGCAAAATCTAGTAACATATCTCCAACTAAAAATGGATAAGCAATATTCATACATATTGTCATCTTATGTTTTACTTTTGTAGAAAGGTCAAGTGCAACCAGGCCACCCCAACTATGCCCAATTAATATTGGTTCTTTTATATCTAATTGATCAAAAACATCGATACAAAATAAAGAATGTTCATCTATGGAATTAACAATTGGACCAGAAGTATAGCCATGACCAGGTAAATCAAAACCCAGAATATTATAACTATTGTGCAATTCTTCAAGATTAAACATCGACAATATTCTGTGATCCATTCCTGCTCCAGGAAGGAAAACAATTGATTGTTTTGAGCTATCAAAAGGTAATTGCTCAAATATATTAGCTTTATGATTTTTTAATTTTAATTGCATTTTTAACTATTGAGACCACTAATAAAACATTAACGAATACCAATGGTACCGAAAATATAACTAAAAGCCACATAAATGAATCTCCTCCGCCAAGAAACATTATTAGAGCTGGTTGAATTACAAGCATGAATGCAAAAAATAATCTTAAATTTCGTGAGGGCTCATCTTTAAAATTTTTCATCGCTGCCGTAGCTAGAATATAGGAAGAGGAGTCATAGGTTGTACATAGAAAAATAATTGCTATAACCCCAAACGCTATTAATAAATAAAAGCCGAAGTCTAAAGATGAAATAGTTTCTACAACAATAGTTTCTAAACCCACAGATCCAGAGCTATAAACTTCTGGAGCATTAAATATATTATTCTCAAACAAATAAATAGATGAATTACTCAGTACACCAATATGAAAAAAACATCCAAGAGAGCCTATAAGCAAGCATCCAAAAATAATTTCTCTTATTGATTTTCCATTTGAAATATTAACTATAAAAGTTCCAACTGCAGGAGCTAAAGCAAAATACCATGCCCAATAAAAAACTGTCCAAGTAATGCTATATTTTGAACTTGATAAGCTTAAATCAACAAAATTGGTAAACATATAACCAAGAGGCTCAATAGTATTTTTAACAATATAAGAAGTTGGACCTGAAAATAATATAAATAATAAAAATATCAATACCAAAATTATGTTTAAGTTACTTAATCTTTTAATTCCTTTTTGAATACCAAGGTAAACACTTGATCCAAATATTAGAAGGCATATGACTAAAGCCGAAAAATCTAAATAGATATTTTTATCAACTAGGAATATTTTTGATATTACAGCTGAAATTAAAGGGAATGATAGGGTCAAACCAACGCCTGCTCCAGTTAGAATTGCTCCAATAAATATTAAATCTAGGAATAGTCTTAATATTCCTGATTGTTTCTTTAATAATATCACAGAAAAAGTTAGGGGCGTATTTGGTTTATTAATTAGAGCAAATGAAAAAGCTATAGTTGGAAGGCAATAAATTGCCCAACCTGTTAAGCCCCAATGAAAATGAGGATATGACCTCGCTTTTAGATAGTTTAGTGATTCCTCAGTGCTAACTCCATCCACTGGATCCGTAAAATATACCAACCATTCTACTGTAGACCAATATAACAAAGCAGCACCCAGTCCTGTTGCAAATAACATGGAACACCATGAAAAATAAGAAAATGTATCTTTGCCTTGAAGGACAAGCACTTTAGAGCCTACAGGAGTAATTGCTATAAAAATCAAAAAAATAAAAATTAAAAAACTAATAATCAAAAAATATGATTCAAAATTAATAGCAAAAAAATCATAAATACTTTTTAGTGTATTTGCACTTTCATTTGGATTGTTTAAAACATATGATGAGAGAATAATTAAGAAGAAAAAAGTAATAAATATTACTGATGTATTCCAAAGTGGATTAATTTTTAATTTAAACATTTTAAATCACAAAGTAAAAAGTAATGATAACAAATATTTATACTTATCCTGAGTTAAAAAGACAAGAGAGTGACGATGGTAGATTTTATTTAGATTCAAAAAATCATCCGGTACCAAGTGTTACTACGGTTTTAAATAAAACTTCTAATAAAAAAGACTCTATTCAACAGTGGCGCAATAGAGTTGGTGAGGAAGAAGCTAATAGAATCATTAAACAAAGTACAGATATTGGAACTATGGTTCATGAGGCTCTAGAGTTATATCTAAATGAACATGAGTGGAGAAATTTTTCTGATAATCAGGATGGAATTCTTGCTGAAAGAATGACCGAAAAATTTATAGAATCTGGACTTAATTCTATCACTGAAGTATGGGGTTTAGAGGTGGGATTAATTCTTGATGGTTTATATGCTGGAACAGCAGACTGTGTTGGAAAGATTAATGGAGTGCCATCTCTTATAGATTTTAAGACTGCCAGAAAAATGAAAAAGAGAGAATGGATTGAGGATTATTTTCTTCAATGTTGTGCCTATGCAAATGCGCACAATGTAATGTTTAATACTGATATTAATCAGATTGTTATTTTAATGATAGATAGAGACTTAATTTTTAAAGAATTTATTGTAAAACCTACTGAATTTAATATTCTTACAAAGCTCTGGAAAAAAAGATTGATAGACTTTCATAATAAGTATGCATAACTTGAAAAATAATACTTTAAAAATCTTAGTAATAATTACAGCATATGTTTTTTCTTTTGAAATGATTGCAAATCCAAGTTTTTTCGTTAATGACACAAAAATAGTTGGAACCTCATCTGAAGATGTAGACATTTATTTGGGTATACCTTATGCAGAGCCACCAATTGGTTCACTGAGGTGGGAAGTTACACGACCAAAAATATTTGAAACAAATAGGTTTGTGGCGGATAAATTTGCACCTGCATGCATGCAAGGCCCAAGAATTGTAAATTGGTATAAGGGAGTGGCTGCTGGATTTGGAGGCGACCCTAATTATATTAAAACACCAGAAATTTCTGAAGATTGTTTGTATCTAAATATTTGGGTTCCTACTAATCTTGATCATAAAGAAAAAATTCCTGTACTCATTTATATTCATGGGGGATCAAATAGAGCTGGTTGGTCATTTGAACCAAATTATATTGGAAAAAACTTATCCAAAAAAGGCGTAATTGTTATCACTGTTTCTTATCGGCTTGGAGTTTTTGGTTTTTACTCGCATCCT
>ENA-OSEY01002601-OSEY01002601.1-marine-metagenome-genome-assembly--contig:-NODE-2601-length-11593-cov-4.059048_pt1 | contig 11593 bp, 9 predicted proteins | sample MGYA00248465_ERZ534230 | MGnify/ENA primary metagenome ERZ534230 (study PRJEB26409, sample SAMN06344110) | marine metagenome | isolation source: Sea water from surface | place: Atlantic Ocean:Southern... | reverse complement strand
CGCACGGGCCTACAGTACCGCGATGGCGAGGAAGTCACCGAACGCACGCGGGGCATAAAGACAGAGCACGAGCTGCGCGCGATGCGCTGCGCCATCCATTCCTGTGAGCGCGCCATGGCCGTCATGGAGGACTTCGCGCGTACCGAAATCCCCAACGGCGGCGTGACCGAGGACGATGTCTGGGCTGTGCTCCATGCCGAGAACATCAAGCGTGGCGGCGAGTGGATCGAAACGCGGCTGCTTACCTCCGGCCAGCGCACAAACCCATGGTTTCAGGAATGCGGGCCGCGGGTAATCTCAGAGGGTGAAATTCTCGCCTTCGACACCGATCTGATCGGCCCCTATGGTATCTGTGCGGACCTTAGCCGCACGTGGTGGATCGGTGACGATCTGGCCCCGGCACATATGCGCGAAAGCTATGCCGAGGCTGTAGAGCACATCCGCTATAACACCACACTCCTGCGGCCGGGCCTTCATATGGAAGACCTGACACGGTCGCTGCATGTCCTTCAGGACAAGTATGATGCACTCAAATACTCTTCTCCGATGCATGGTGTTGGCATGTGCGACGAGTGGCCCCTGATCGCCTATCCAGACCGACTGGTGGACGGTGCCTTTGATGCCGTTCTCGAACCTGGCCTGACGCTGTGCGTCGAGGCGCTGGTGGGCGAGGTTGGCGGTGATCACATGGTCAAGCTGGAAGATCAGGGCGTCCTTACGGAAGATGGCTTCGAAACGATGTCGGTCTATCCGTGGGACGAACGTCTGTTTCCAGGTAGCTAAGCCGACGCCCCCAAAACGTAGGGATTCGAAACATGCGATACATATCGACACGCGGACAGGCGGCGGCGCTTTCCTTCAACGAGGCGCTGCTGGCGGGGCTGGCCAGTGACGGCGGGCTCTACGTGCCCGCGGCGTGGCCGAAACTGAGCTTCGATGAGATTAGATCGTTTCGAGGCAAGCCCTACGCAGAAGTGGCTTTTGCGGTGATGTCGCCCTTTGTGGGCGGAGAGATTGACGATGTCGATTTGCAGCAGATGATCGAAGAGGCCTACGCGACTTTCCATCATCCAGCAGTGACACCTTTGGTGCAAATGGGGCCGAACGACTGGTTGCTGGAATTGTATCATGGACCCACCCTCGCGTTTAAAGATCTTGCAATGCAAATCCTTGCACGTCTCATGGATCATGTACTGACCGAACGTGGAGAACGATTAATGATCGCAGGGGCAACATCTGGTGACACAGGAGGTGCAGCCCTTGAAGCATTCAAAACTTGTGATGGCATCGAAACATTTTTTATGTTTCCCGATGGCAAAGTGTCTGATTTTCAGCGACGGCAGATGACCACGGTGGGGGCTGATAACTGCCATGCGCTGGCAATCGATGGCAGCTTCGATGACTGTCAGACGATGGTGAAGGACATGTTTGCGAACCAGGCATTTGCTAGCAGGGTCAAATTGTCGGCGGTCAACTCAATCAACTGGGGGCGCGTGATGGCGCAGGTCGTGTACTATTTCACGGCCGCAACTGCGCTCGGCGCACCGGAGCAAAAAGTAAGCTTCACCGTGCCCACTGGAAATTTCGGCGATATATATGCTGGCTATGTTGCCAAGCAAATGGGCCTACCGATCGATCGATTGGTGATCGCGACCAATGAAAACGATATTCTTGCCCGGACCCTGGCGACAGGCAATCATAAGCTTGGGTCGGTCAAAGCAACGATCACGCCTTCGATGGACATTCAGATATCATCAAACTTTGAGCGTTTGCTGTTTGAGGCTGCGGGGCGGGACTCGACCATGGTGCGTGATCTGATGGCGGCATTGAAGCACGATCACAATTACAGCCTGCCAGATGAGATGCTCAAGTTTATCCGCGACAGTTTTGACGCTGGTGCAGTGTCTGAAGTTGAAACAGTAGAGGAAGTTGCGCGCATTTTCAGGGATACGGGTTATATTGCAGACCCGCACACCGCGATTGCCGTAAAGGTCGCGCATGATTATGCCGATCCGGAGGTGCCGATGGTAACGCTCTCAACCGCGCACCCCGCAAAATTCCCCGACACAGTGCATGACGCAACCGGAAAAACAGCACACCCTCCGGTTTGGGGTGACATTCCCGGAGAACGTTCCGAATCCGTTGCTTATCTTGCGAACGACCGAGCCTGCGTCGAAGAGTATATGCTTAAGCACTCGCGCCTCGGGCTTGAGGCTTACCAAAGCCGCACAGCTTAGGGATTGCAGCTATGACAAAAAGGTTCTTGACCCATCTGAATTCCGAACTCGAAGAGCTCAAGAACAGCGGGCTCTACAAATCCGAGAGGATAATAGCATCCAAGCAGGCCGGAACCGTCGCACTTGAGAGCGGTCGGGAAGTAATTAATCTTTGTGCGAACAACTACCTTGGACTATCCGACAACGCCGAGTTGATTGAGGCTGGACGAGATGCTCTGTCGCGATATGGCTATGGCATGTCTTCAGTACGGTTCATTTGCGGCACACAAGAAGAGCACACCGAACTAGAATCTCGGATATCCCGGTTTCTCGGCTTCGAGGATGCGATCCTTTATTCCAGCTGTTTCGACGCCAATGCCGGACTGTTCGAGACCCTTCTGGGGCCTGAGGATGCGATCATCTCGGATGCGCTCAACCATGCTTCGATTATTGATGGCGTGCGTCTTTGCAAGGCCATGCGATACCGCTACGCCAATTCCGACATGGCCGATTTGGAAGTACAGCTTCAGGCCGCTACTGAGGCCGGTGCACGCTTCAAACTGATCGCCACTGACGGCGTCTTTTCCATGGATGGTTACATTGCGCGATTGTCAGAAATCTGCGACCTGGCAGATCAGTATGACGCGATGGTCATGGTTGATGACAGTCATGCTGTGGGTTTCCTAGGGGAAAAAGGCCGTGGCTCTATTGAACATTGCGGTGTCATAGGACGAGTGGATATCGTCACAGGTACACTGGGCAAAGCACTGGGCGGCGCCTCGGGCGGCTATACATGCGGGAAGCGTGAGGTCGTCGATTGGCTGAGGCAACGTTCGCGCCCCTACCTTTTTTCCAACACGCTGGCCCCGGTGATTGCTGCAACGACACTCAAAGTGATCGACATGCTGGAAGCCTCGACCGAGCGTCGTGACCGACTGATGGACAATGCATCGCATTTCCGCGCACGCATGGTTGACGCTGGCTTTGACCTTTTGCCTGGTGAACACCCGATCATACCGGTGATGCTGTGCGACCCCAAGCTTGCGCAGGACATGGCGGCGCGACTTGATGCGAAAGGCGTATTCGTCGTGCCATTTTCTTTCCCAGTTGTTCCACGCAGGCAGGACCGAATCCGCACTCAAATGTCAGCCGCCCATAGTCGCGCAAAACTTGACCACGCGATTGATGCTTTTGTCGACGTCGGCCGGGACATAGGGGTCATCCAATGACCAATCAGATGAAAGCACTGGTCAAAGCCCGTGCCGAAGAAGGGCTATGGATGGAACGGGTACCCGTACCCGAACCTGGCTCCGACGAGGTTCTAGTCAAGGTGCGCAAATCCGCGATCTGCGGAACGGATGTGCATATTTGGAAATGGGATGAGTGGTCGGCCAAGACCGTGCCTCTTCCGATGGTTGTGGGCCACGAATTCTGTGGCGAGATCGTCGATTGCGGCAAGGCGGCAACGAAATTTCGCATTGGTCAACGCGTTTCAGGCGAAGGTCATATAGTCTGCGGAACCTGCCGGAATTGCCGCGCTGGACGAGGACATTTGTGCCGTAATACTTTAGGGGTCGGCGTTAATCGCCCTGGTTCATTTGCTGAGTATCTCTGCATCCCTGAATCTAACATTGTTCCGATCCCGGACGACATACCAGATGAAATAGCAGCTATCTTCGATCCTTTCGGTAACGCGGTACACACCGCGCTCAGCTTTGACCTCCTCGGCGAGGACGTGCTAGTGACGGGCGCGGGACCCATAGGAATTATGGGCGCACTGGTAGCGCAAAGAGCCGGTGCAAGAAAAGTCGTCATTACTGACATCAATCCGTATCGGATCAGTCTGGCGCGTAAATTGGGCGTGCAACATGTGGCTAATGCTGCCGAGCAGGATCTCCGCGACGTGATGGCCGATCTTGGAATGACAGAAGGATTCGATATTGGTTTGGAAATGTCTGGTGCCGCCCCGGCAATGCGGGACATGATCGACAAGATGAACAATGGTGGCAAGATCGCGCTCCTCGGCATTGCGCCAACCGGATTCGCCGTTGATTGGAATAAGATTATTTTCAAGATGCTGAGCGTCAAAGGCATCTATGGTCGCGAGATGTTTGAGACTTGGTACAAGATGACCGCACTCGTCCAATCAGGACTTGATCTGACAAAACTGATTACACACCGCATTCCCATAGATGATTTTCAGGACGGTTTTGCCGCGATGATTTCTGGTGAAGCAGGCAAAGTGGTTATGGACTGGGGCGCGGCCAGTTCTCAGAACACGCAAGGGTTGAAGGTGGTCGCCGTTAGCGCCAAAAGGCCCAAGGTACCGACCATGGGTAAGACGACCGATGGCCGCTTTGTCGGCGAAAACACCGGAGCGTCGCTTTACAGACCTTAAAAAAAAACCGCCATCCTAACGGATAGCGGTGTGCGTGTTTTTCTCAGGTGTTGGTTGCGGGGGCGCGCAACCGCCGTTACTTGCACTTGGATTTTGCGAATTTGCAGTGTCGACAATATTGCATGTGCGGAGTTGCTCAAGCCCCCACGATTGGGTTGCGGCGATGCCGGTGACGTCGGCATCGCAGGACAGCACCGAAGTGAGGTATTTCTTTGACTGGGTGCCACTGATTTGAGATCGTCTGGCCATGAACTCAGACACGCAAAGCATTTGTTACTGGTGGCAAGAACGACCCCCAACGCCTGCCCCACCTGCTACCTGGCAGGACCATGCCGAAGTCTTGATTGTCGGATGCGGTTTTACTGGATTGTCCGCGGCGCTCATATTGGCACGTGCCGGAAAACAGGTTGTCATTCTTGAGAAAGGCCTGATTGGAGAAGGTGCGTCGACGCGCAATGGCGGCATCACGAGTGGCAATATAAGGCTGTCATCAGATCAGTTGAAACGGCGCTTTGGCGCTGAGAAGGCGCAGCAATTCAGCGACGAGGCGGTTCTGGCGCGGGCGGATCTGGCGCGTTTCATCACCGATGAGAAAATCCAATGTGACTTTCAACCTGTTGGCCGAGTTGTGGGCCTCACAGGCCATTTTTCCGCAGACAGGATCAAGCGGGACAACGCGGCATTTCAGGCCCGTTATGACATTGAGCCTGTCTTCGTCGGAAAACACGACATGGCCGAATACACTGACTCGTCACGCTATGATGGCGGCATTCTCCGGCCGGATATCGGCGGCATTCACCCGGCAAAGCTGCTTCATGAAATGAAGCGCCTCGCCCTTGAGGCTGGTGCGAAACTGTTTTCAGAAACGAATGTGCTGGACATCAAACGGGCGCATTCGGATTTTCTGGTCATGACGAGCCGGGGCCAGGTCAAGGCACAGCATGTGATCTCGGCGACCAATGCCTATACCGACAAGGCGCAGCCCTGGTTGCGGCGACGTCTCGTGCCGGTCATTTCAGAGATGATCGCCACAGAGAAAATTGGTCGGAACCGTGTCCAGTCGCTGATGCCGAGGCTGACTATGTTCGGTGAGTCGAAGCAGCTTGGCTATTACTACCGGCCATCGCCTGACGGAGAGCGGATCCTTCTTGGTGGCAGACGGGCACATGATGATAGTGACCGGGCAAGACGTCACCTTCATGGTGCGCTTGCAGCCATTTTCCCCACCCTTGACGACGTCAGTGTGGATGCACACTGGCAGGGTTTCGTTGCCTTTCCATTCGATCAGCTGCCGAAGCTCGTCATTCGCGCCGGGATCATTTACCCAACCGGATTCTGCGGGTCGGGGACAGTCTGGGCCCGTTGGCTTGGCCAGAAGGCAGCGCTGATGATTCTCGGCAGGGACGGTGAGAGCGTCTTCAGCAACCTGCCGTTGCGGACGATGCCTTTCTACACAGGTGACCCATGGTTCATGCCTTTAGCCATGAGCTATTACAAGCTTCGTGACAGCTTGTCTGCCAGCACGAAATAAACCACCTGATCAGACGGTCTCAAAACGGTTTGGGGAAAAGGGCGCTAGTGAGATCCGCGGCTGTTGCCCCATGACAAGATCGGCAAGCGCCTCGCCGACAGCCGGACCAAGTTGAAAGCCGTGGGCTGAAAAACCAAACCCATGGACGAGTCCCGGCTGGCTGCCGCGGCCGATAACCGGCAGATCGTCCGGCATATAGCCCTCGATTCCCGACCAGCACCGAATGATGCGCGCACTGGTGATATCGGCAAATAGCGTCGTCGCAAGATTCATCGAAGCTGCCAGCGCCGGAATATCCACCTCGCCCCGGCTCGTCTCCAGATTGGCATGCGCCCTGACCCCGCCGCCAATGACGAACTGACCTGTATGAAGCTGTTTCAGCGACAATGTCTGGCCCAGCACGCCCATCACCGCCGGCAGGATGGCTGGTCTGCGATCGGTAACTGCCAGCATTGGTGCATAGGGCGACAGTGGAAACTTCGCCTCACCTGCCAGAGCCGCAAGCCCGGCCGCCCACGCACCGGCACAATTCACGACCTGCGCCGCCTCGAAGAGGCCCTTTGTCGTATGCACCTGCCATCCACTACCACCTCTTTCAAGGCTAATAACACGGCAATCTTCAACCAGACGGGCCCCGTTCCTGACAGCAGCGGATGCAAAACCCTGGACTATGCGCCACGGCAACGCCCAGCCATCCCCTTCAACCAGAATACCGCCATATGTCGGGCAGGACAGATGCGGAAGCCGGCGCTGGATTTCCGGATCTTCAAGCCAGATTTCATGCTGGAAACCAACCTTTCGCAGTGCGTCGATCCGGTCAACGCCAAGCGCTTGCCCGTCTTCATCCAACGCGACCTTGAGATAGAAGCATGGATGAAATGCATCGACATGATCGCCAATGTGATCCTGCAGCGACCGCCAAATGTCCATGGAGGCAAGACTTAGGGGAATTTCAATCGGGTCACGTCCGAGGCGCCGCACACCACCGGCATTCACGCCCGACGCTTGTCGCGCGATGTGGTCCTTTTCAAGAAGGGTGACGTCCTGCCCACGCCTAGCCAGAAAATATGCAGTGGCGCAGCCCTGTATTCCTCCGCCAATAACAATGATTCTGTCTTTACCGACCGGCATCTTCATGCGCCAGCGCAGCGAGTTCACCCACCGTCAAAGGCCTGATTGGCGGGCGGATCCTCAGATAGCCAATCTCCTCTTCCGACCCGCCATTGTGATTATGGATCATCTTCTGAATTGTCAGCGCGCACATGCGTCCTTGACAGCGGCCCATCCCAGCGCGGCAATAGCTCTTCAGCTGGTTTGGGCCGGACACGCCCAATGCGATGGCGGCATTGACATCCGCCTTTGTCAGGGCTTCGCAACGGCAGACGATAGCGTGGTCCTCCTTTGGAACGCGCCAGTCATCAGGCGGTTTGAATAGACTGTCGAGAAAGGGCCTGATAGCCGCCTGTCGCCATTTCAGGGCGCGCCAGAAGGGCGTCATGAAAAACGGTCTTCTCTTGACCCTGGCGATAATCCGCCGCGCGGCCAGTCTTCCAGACAAAGCCGCCGCTGTGGCACCGGCAATGCCCATACCGTCACCGGCGATGAAAATACCGTCAACAGAACTCTCACCAAACATATCCGTCTGTGGAATCCAGCAAAGCTGGCGCGGATGCCATTGATGCCGCAGATCCGTCGCCATTGTCAGGTTTACGTTCGGAACAACACCCTGATGAATGAACACATGTTTCGCCGGGATATTTTGCTTACGCCCAGAAGTATCCTGGAACGTCACCCCGGTAGCGCTGTCCTCTCCTGCGATCACCACCGAGGTGGCGCCGGCATGATAATCCGTTTTGCGGCGGATCGCGGCGCGCCAGCGCAGGCCTTTCAACAGCAGAATCGGCTGCAACAGAGCCGGTATTGCCAAAACGTAATGCTCCGGCCGCATGCGTGCAGGCGCGGTATCGACCACCGCCTTCACGCCAAATCCCGCCTGCAGATACTGCCAGACTGTCAGGTAGAACAGCGGTCCCGAACCCACAAACACCGCCCCGTCCGCGCCGCTCCCACTGGTTTTCAGCATCGTTTGCGCCGCCCCGACACTCATCACCCCGGGCAGGGTCCAACCGGCGATTGGCATCGGACGTTCCATCGCGCCGTTCGCAACCAGCACGGCCCCGGCCCTTACATTTTGAGCCTTGCCATGCCGACTGAACAACACCTGTCGGTCGCTGGTAATCTGCCATACGCGGCTTTCCGTCAGCACGTTGGCGGACACATGCGCGAAGCCATCAACAAGCCTGCTGCCCGACCAATAGTCATTTCCAAGAAACGCACTTGCGTGACGCTGTCCCCGGTTCCGCGTGATGTTCCGGTATACCTGACCACCCGGGGCTGGCTGATCATCAAGAACCAGCGTGCTTAAATCATGGCGTGACGCCTCAATGGCGGCGGCAAGGCCTGCTGGACCGGCGCCTATGATAACAAGATCATAATCCGATCTGACGCTCATCAAACCGCCCTGTCTGCACGGTTCAACGGAAGATAGAGCCGGATGCCATCTTCGGCATATGTCTGGCAGGCCTGTTCGACGCGCCCGTCCTGAAGCGTGATCATACAGTCAAAACAGACGCCCATCATGCAGTAGGGGCCGCGCGGTTTGCCGTTCGGGGCCGTGTGGACCGAGCTGAACCCCTCATTCAGGAGAATATTCGCAACAGGCTCACCAGCTGTTGCCAAGAAGGGCTTGTCGTCAATGTATATCGTGACGGTATCATCTTGTGGCTTAACCCGGCGAAACATCGAACCGCCTTTCAGTAAATGCGTGCAGGTTATCGGCAAGCCTTCCAGCGGCAATATCACCAGCAAGGTCCATGGCATGCGCTGCCGCCAGCGTTACCCCGCTGTGACAGGTTACGGCGTAGGCCCCTGGATGCGTGGTCGATTGATCATAGACGGGATAGCCGTCGGGTGACATCACCCGCAATGCACCCCAGCTGCGGATGATCTGCTGATGTTTCAGGGCGGGAATGGTCCGCCCGGCGCGGTTTGCTATCTGTGCCATGACATCCGTCGTTGAGGAAATGTCAAAACCAACCTCCTCTTTGCTGTCGCCGATCATGATGCTGCCTTCGGCGGTCTGGCGCAGCAGGGTCATGGGAAACCTGATCAGCCTGTCGGTTTTCTGCGTGACTAGGATTTGGCCCTTTTGCGGCCGCACGGGCTGGTGCAGCCCGACCAGGGGGGCAAGTTTCCTGTTGCCAAGCCCAGCCGCAAGAACAAGCCGCGGCGCGCGAAACTGACCCTGCCTGCTGGTAACGGTGAAAATGCCCTTTGCAAACGAAATGTCGTCGACCTCAGCATCGGCATGTACATGGCCACCATGGCGCAGAAACCCGTCATGCAGGCTCCTCAGAAGATAAAGCGGATTGACGTGGCCGTCGGATGGACACCATGAGCCACCAACGACGTCTGGACCCAGATCCGGCTGAAGTTCCAGCAGCGCCTGCCTGTCCAGCATCTCGTAGGCGAATCTGCCATTCTGGTGCGATCGCAACAGGTCGAGCTTTTCCTTGCGATCATCATATTCTTCCTGGCTCAGGCAGATATGAATGCCACCGTCCTGCTCAAGTCCCAGACTACGCCCGGTCATATCCTGAAGTTCTTCACACAGGGCCGGCCACAATTCCGAAGATCGCATGGTCCAGTCTGCATAGGCGGGAAAACCGGCGCCCTTACCCTGCACCCACACAAGTCCGAAATTTCCCCGCGCCGCCCTGAAATCAGTGTCTGAGGCATCAAGAAGGGCACAACCAAGACCACACCTTGCCAGACCGTAGGCGATGCTGAATCCTACCAGGCCGCCACCCACAACAATGATGTCGTTATTCTGTCCTATGTGAACCTGCCTGTTCGGTACGGGTGAAGATCAACATCGGGCGTGCGGCCCGTGACACAGTCGGCAATTATTCGACCTGTGCTTGGCGCCTGGCTCAACCCATAATGCGAGTGGCCAAACGCCGCATAGAGCCCGTCCAGTCCGTCAATTCTGCCAATACAGGGAAGGCTGTCAGGAAATGTGGGCCTTCGTCCCATCCACGGCTCCGCATCATCAAGATTGATTCTCGGAAAAAGACTTTTTAGAGCCTTTCTGAATACGAAGGCGCGTCGGTGATCCGGCGCAGCCTGAATGCCGGCAAATTCCGCCGTGCCTGCCACCCGGACGCCAGCCGCCATCTGACTGGCAACACACATATGTTCCACATCCATTATGGAATTGTTGATCTCAATTCCAGGATTGCGGCACACAAGGTGGTATCCACGTTCAGCTTCAAGCGGCAAATGCAGGCCAAACGGCTTCAGAAGAGACGCCGACCAGACGCCAGCGGCCAGAACGAGATGGGCCGCATCATGCTGTTGCTCCTCACAGACCGCGGACCACCCCTCCGCCGTTCGCGCGATACGTCTTGTTTCGGACTGAACGAACCTGACCCCCAGGGATCCGGCCTTTTCAGCAATGGCCTTGCCAATGGCAGACGGGTTTAGCGCGCGACCCTGCTGATGAATTAGGATGGCAGCCTCATAGTCACGTGAAATATGCGGCTCGCGTTGGCGCAACTCGTCAGCACCGACTAGACTCACCGGCACGTCACGCATCTTCCTCATCCGCCACCCAAGCTGGTCTAGGCTCGCCTGCGCGGCATGTCGGTATACGAACACATAAACTGATTCTTTGACCAGTTCGAGCGCCGGCGTGTTCCGAAGCAGGGCACGATAATTCGCCGGAGAATTTCGGCTCAGAGCCATCATCGCATCACCAACCGCATCTATGCGATCATGTCTGCCGGCGGATAGGAATTTCAGAGCCCAGGGCAAAAAGGCAGGGGCATGACGCGCACGGACAAAGACCGGGCCTTCCGGATCCAGAAGCCACCTGGGTATTTTCCGCCACAGGCCTGGCACAGATTGCGGCACGCAACTCCAAGGCGAAATGACGCCTGCATTGCCAAAGCTTGTTTCTTCGCAGGGCGGCTTGCGGTCGATCACCGTGACGGAAAATCCGCGTTCAGCCAGTTGCAAGGCACAGCAGACGCCAACTATGCCGGCACCGATCACAATCACCTTATTGCTGTCTGTCCGTCTGCTTTTTCCTACCATCGGTTTAAACCCGTTTCAAACGGTCTCTGCTCCTGCCCCCTGGCAACCACCGGCGGGCCTCTCAGCTGTCTGGGTTGGTCAGCCCTGCCTACTCAGACATGTGGCTGAAGTCTTGCATTTCGTCGGTAGGCTGTGATCTGGGTCACCATTACTGGGGCTGCAAACAGCGCTGCATACAAGGTGGAATTGAAGGAGGGTGCGACAAGGAAGATTCCAGCGATACCGAACAGAGCGCGGCTCGGGCCACTCATATTCGCAAGAAAGTAACCGGCGACCGAAGCCGACAGCAGA
>ENA-OSEY01002599-OSEY01002599.1-marine-metagenome-genome-assembly--contig:-NODE-2599-length-11600-cov-5.019613_pt1 | contig 11600 bp, 12 predicted proteins | sample MGYA00248465_ERZ534230 | MGnify/ENA primary metagenome ERZ534230 (study PRJEB26409, sample SAMN06344110) | marine metagenome | isolation source: Sea water from surface | place: Atlantic Ocean:Southern... | reverse complement strand
AACCTTTTGATAAAGAAGTTCCATATCTTGCGTATTCTCCAACTGTTTGTGCGCTTCTTGCTAAGCCAGGGTTGTTAAGCCAAATTCTAAGTGGGCCAACGACATGACCTCTTGGGCCGCTCACAATAGTATCATGGATTTCTTTTTGTTCTTCAGTTAAATTTTCTACTGTCCAATCTTTAATTCGAGTCATAAATATTCCTTTATAAATAATTTAATTTTTCTAATAAAACTTCGTCACTATATTGCCATCCTAGTAATGATATACCAATAGGGCCAGTATTATCTCTAAATTTTGGCATCGATATTTGCGGTCTTGATGTCATTCCAGCAATCGATGTGAACTCCATTAATTTTTTCCTATATGAAGCTAATTGTTCATCACTTTGACCACACTTAAGTGATGAAAAAGGTGTTGTTGGAAAAAGAGCAATTATTTCTTTTGGCAAAGATTTATCAATTTCTACTTTAAGATTTTCTCTGAACTTTTGAGCTTTATTAATCTCATCAGTAGTAATTTTCATTGCCATTTCAATTCTATTATTTATTTCAGGTGATATTTTTGGTTTGTTTTCTAAAATCCAAGGAATAATGTTTTCCTTTATTTCTCCACCTTGAAGAATTCTGAAATTATCTGCAATTTCTTCTTTATTATGCTTTGATAGACGAATTTTTTTTATTTCTGGAAATTTATTATTAATATAATTATTAAAAAGCTTAATAATCTCGGGACTTGCTAATTCTAAAATATCTTCTGCTATCACAAACTCTTTAAATGAAAATTCAGTTTTTTCATTTGAATTTAAAAGAACAGAGCCGATGTTCTTAAAAATATCAATATCCTTAGCAAACCAGCCCAAAGTATCAAAGCTTGGTGCCATTGGATAAACATCTTCTGTGTTAATTCTATTATGTGTGGGTCTTATGCCAAATAGACCACAAAAAGAAGCAGGCACCCTTACTGAACCACCAGTATCAGATCCAATTGAAAAATCATATAAGTTTGTAGTTAATGCAGCGGCTGAACCTGAGCTTGATCCACCAGGCACGCACCCAGGAGCATTTAAGTTAGTGGGTGTTCCGTAGTGACCATTTTCACCAATTAATGAGTAAAAAAACTCATCACATATTGTTATTCCTTTTAAAGTTGCCCCAGCCTCTAAAATTTTTTTTAAGAAGGGTGCAAAATCATCTGCAGGCTGGCATTTTTCATAGAAATCAGGATTCCCGCAAGATGTTCTATGGTTTTTAATTTTGCACATATCTTTAACTACAAAATTTAATTTACTTAATAATCCAGTTTTTGTTATTTGGATATCCCTTGTGGGACTGTGTGGCATTAAATAATTCATGTTTTATCTATAAAGATTTAAATATTTATAATTTTATGATTAACATATAATTACATAAAGGATAATTAAATTATGAAACTTAAAGATTATATTGAAGAAATTCCAGACTTCCCAGTAAAGGGAATTTTATTTAAAGATATCAGCCCTTTAATAGCAAATTATCAAGCTATGAGTTATGTTAAATCATCTTTTTTAGATATAATAAAATCATATCATGTTGATTATATTGGAGGTATTGATGCAAGAGGTTTTTTGTTTTCTACATTGTTAGCTGATGCTTTAGGTGTTGGATCTTTTATGATTAGAAAAGAAGGTAAATTACCCGGAAAAGTAATAACAAAAGAATACAGTTTAGAATATGGCACATCAAAAATGTCTATTAGACAAAACATTAACTTAAAAAACAAAAACATAATTTTAGTTGATGATTTACTTGCCACTGGTGGAACTTTAAGATGTGGTGAAGAGTTGGTAAATAATAAAGAGGGAAATGTATTATTTTCACTAACTGTTATAGAGCTTGTAAAATTAAATGGTCATAAAAACTTAAATTCAAAAGTATATTCGTTGGTTAAGTATAATGATTGAACCGCTTGACCCCAAAAATACTGTTTTACTAGTTGCACTTGAAAAAGAGCTTCCAAAACAACTAATACCAACTTGGAATATTTATTATACTGGTGTTGGGAAAGTAAATGCTGCTTTATCAGTTGTAACTGCATTTAATTTATATAAGCCAAATGTTATAATAAATTACGGAACTGTAGGTTCTTTAAATCCAAAATTAAGTGGTTTGATTAAAGTAAATAAATTTTTTCAAAGAGATATGGATGTTAGGCCACTAGGCTTTGAATATGGTGAAACCCCTTTTGATAAGGTAAATACAATCTCATTGGATTATGAAGGTTTTTCATGTGGAACAGGAGATAATTTCGCAGTTGAAAAACAAATAATACAATCAGATGTAGTTGATATGGAAAGCTATTCAATTGCAAAGTTCTGTTATATAAATAAAATTAAATTTATCTGTTATAAATACATTACAGACAATGCTGATGAAAACTCACCTGAAAATTGGAATTTAAATATTGAAAAAGGTGCTGAATTATTCACTAAAACTTTAAATGATTTAATTTGATAAAGAGGAAAAAATGGACTTTAACGAGAAGAATGCAACAGAAGCTGTTTTGAATAGTTTTGCTGGAATCAAAGATAATAGACTTAAAGAAATTATGAGTTCTATAATTACTCATTTACATGAAGTTGTTAAAGAAGTTGAGCCAACTGAAGAAGAATGGATGAAAGCAATAATGTTCTTAACAAAGACAGGCCACATGAGTGACGATAGAAGGCAAGAATTTATACTTTTATCTGACGTCTTGGGTGTTTCAATGTTACTAGATGCCATTAATAATAGAAAGTCTAAAAACGAAACAGAAACTACAGTTTTGGGTCCGTTTCATACTCCATCTTCAAAAATGAATAATGGTGATAATATTGCAAATAACGTCGAGGGTGAAAATTGTATTGTAAAAGGAAAGATTGTTGATGTTAACAATAACGCAATTTCAGGAGCAAGTATTGAAGTATGGCAATCTGGTCCAGATGGATTATATGACGTTCAAAAAGAAGGAAATTTAGTTGATTTAAGGGGTACTTTAATGTCTCAACATGATGGATCGTACATGTTTAGGACTGTTAAACCACAATATTATCCGATACCTGTAGATGGGCCAGTTGGGGATCTTTTGAACAGTTTAGACAGACATCCATTTAGACCAGCGCATGTTCATTTTATGGTAAAAGCAAATGGTTATAAAGATCTTGTAACACATGCATTTATTGATGGAGATAAATATTTAGAGAGTGATACTGTTTTTGCCGTTAAAAAAAGTTTAATAAGAAAACTTGAAGAGGGATTTGATGAAGAAAATAATAGCAAATGCTTCTTTTTAAATTTTGATATTGTTATGGAAAGCATAAAAAAAGGTGCTTAATTAGCACCTTTTTATTTTAATGAGATTGATTGCTTTACAGTCTTGAAGCAACATTCTCCCAATTCACAAGATTATCAACAAAATTCTTCAAGTAGACAGGTCTTTTGTTTCTAAAGTCTATGTAATATGAATGTTCCCATACATCACATCCTAGAAGTGCAGTTTGTCCAAAGCAAACTGGATTAACACCATTTTCAGTTTTAGTTACTTTTAAACTTCCATCTTTGTCTTTTACAAGCCAGCACCAACCAGAACCAAATTGAGTTGCACCAGCATTACAGAAATCTTCTTTAAATTTATCTACGCTTCCAAATGATTCAGTTATAGCATTTTCTAATTCTGAAGGCATGCCCACTTTTGATGGTCCCATCATTTGCCAAAATTGCTCATGGTTCCAATGTTGTGAAACGTTATTAAAAATTCCATTTTGAGCCACACTACTTGCGTCGTATGTGCCTACAATTATATCTTCTAAACTTTTATTTTCCCATTCGGTACCTTTAAGCAAGTTGTTACCGTTGTCTACATATGCTTTGTGATGAATATCATGGTGATATTCCATTGTTTCTTTACTCATACCATGCTCTGCAAGTGCATCTATTGCATACGGTAATTCTGACAATACTAAACTCATAAAATTCTCCTGATTTGTTTTTTATAGAAATAATTATAATTGCTAGTTTTACAAGTAATTAATTATAAAACATTGATTTTGATTATCATAAATTCTAATTTGATTTAAGTCATCATAAAATGTAATGATTTTTAAAATTTTAGGGGAGTCCAATGACACAAAGAGTAATAGAATTAACTGACTTTGGTGCTGCAGAAAATATGAAGCTTAGAGAAGCTGATATACCAACACCAGGTCCTGGGCAGATTGTTGTTAAAAATAACGCTATTGGTTTGAATTATTTAGATACTTATTTCAGAACTGGATTATACCCTTGGCCCAACCAAGAAAAAATAAAGGTTCCAGGATCAGAGGGTGTAGGGCATGTTCATTCTGTTGGAGCTGATGTTAATTTTTTAAAAGAAGGTGATAAGGTTTCTTATGTTACTCCTGTTGGGGCATATGCAGAATATGCATTAATTAATGCTGCGCATGCAGTAGAGATCAAAGTAGATGTAGATGATCATGATGTAGTTGCAAGTACACTTAAAGGATTAACTACACATTATTTGCTTCACTTAACATTTAAGTTAGAAAGTGGCATGACTGCTCTTGTTCACGCAGCTGCTGGTGGCGTTGGTCAATTGATGGGGCAATGGGGTAGTGAAATTGGCGCTACTATGATTGGAACAGCAGGTGGTCCTGAAAAAGTAGAAGCAGCTAAAAAAGCTGGTTACCAACACGTAATTGACTACAACAGTCAGGATTTTGTTGCTGAAGTAATGAGCATAACAAATAACCAAAAATGTGATGTTGTTTATGACAGTGTTGCAAAATCAGTTTTTCCTGGATCTTTAGATTGTCTGAAGCCTAGAGGTTTATGGGCATTATTTGGGCAAGCATCAGGACCTATTACTGATTTTAATTTAGCTATGTTGTCTGCAAAAGGTTCTTTATTTGCAACTAGACCAACTTTATTTACTTATATCGCAAATAGAGATGAGTATAACGATGCTTCCTATCAACTCTATAGTAGAATTGCTGATGGAAGATTAAAAGTGGCTATTCATGACAGAATACCATTAGAAAAAATCGTGGATGCACACAATTTGCTTGAAGGTAGAAAAACTAAAGGTGGAATTGTAATTACTCTTTAAATGTAAGGATAAGAATATGATAGATTTGTATACTTGGCATACACCAAATGGAAGAAAAGTTTCTATAATGCTAGAAGAAATAGGAATGGCCTATAATGTGTTTCCTATAAATATAGCTAAGGACGAACAGTTTCAGCCTCATTTTTTAGAGGTTTCTCCGAATAATAGAATTCCAGCAATAGTAGATAAAGAAAATAATAACTATTCGCTTTTTGAATCAGGTGCAATTCTTATGTATTTAGCTGAAAAAAGTGGAAAATTAATTAATAAATCTAATTCTGATGAATATTATAGAACCATTGAATGGTTAATGTGGCAAATGGGAGGTGTAGGCCCGATGTTTGGTCAAGTGCATCACTTTGTTAAATATAACAAAGGAAAATCTGCTTATGCTGAAGAGAGGTATTCTAAAGAAGCAAGAAGATTATATGGTGTTATGGATAAACGTCTTGGTCAGCATCAATATATTTCTGGAAAAGAATATAGTATTGCTGATATTTCAATATGGCCATGGACTGCTAGATTTGATTGGCAGGAAATTGATCTTAGTGAATATAAAAATGTCACTAGGTGGTACAAAGAAATGGCAGATAGGCCAGCTGTCCAAAAAGGTTGGCTTGTTCCGCAAAATGATCAATTAATTCCATCACCATGATTTAGTAATAATTTGGCTATTAAAATTTCAATTGCTGGTCTTGGTTGGTGGGGAAAAGTGATGATCGAAAGATTGTCACGTTCCAATAAACTTGAAATCGTAAATTTGATTGATCCTTTTCCAGATCAAGAGGCTTTAAAACTAGCTAAAACTAACAATCTTGAAATTTACAAGGATTTTGATACGGCTTTAAATTCAAAAACATTTGATGCCATAATTCTATGTACACCTAATTCTTTTCATATGGAGCAAACACTTAAAGCTTCAAAATTGGGAATACATGTTTTTTGTGAGAAGCCTCTCTCATTAAAATCATTTGAAGTTAAAGAAATGATAAATGCCTGTAACCAAAATGGATTGGTTCTTGGCGTTGGTCATGAAAGACGATTTGAAAAGGGATGGATGAAATTAAAAGAAATTATAAATAGTAATAAACTGGGTAATATCATGCATGCTGAGGCGCATTTCAGTCATGATAAATTAGCTAACCTTCCAGTTGATAATTGGAGAGCCGATCCAGAATTTGCACCTGCTGCTGGAATGACAGGTATGGGAGTGCATTTAACAGATCTTATGATTTGGTTATTTGGCCCAGTAGACAAAGTTTTTGCTTCTACTGCAAAGAGGGCTCTCAAATTTAAAACAGGTGACGTAGTTACAGCAAGTTTGCAACACTCTTCTGGCCTTAATACTCAAATCACAGCAATATTAAAGACACCACACTACCAAAGAGTAACTATTTGGGGAGAAAATGGCTGGGTTGAGCTAGTTGACAGTTCTCACCCAGATACACCAGGTCCGTCTTTTATGAAAATGGTTATGAATGATGGCACGGTTAAAGAAGAAAATTTTGAATGGACAGATACCGTATCTGCAAATATTCACAATTTCATAGATAGCATTGAGGGCAAAAGTAAATATTTATTTACCGATGTTGAAAAGTTTCAAAATATTTCTGTATTAGAGGCTATTTATAAATCTAGTTTATCGAAACAAAACGAAAAAGTAGAGAGTTTTAATTAAGTTTCAACGATTTTTAAATTTAGTTTTTCTATAGATAATCTATTTAGTAATAGTAAAATTGAAGTGATGAAAAGGCACATTGTGAAACCACCATATTGGAAGGCAAGTCCAGATAATAGTGTTCCAATTAATCTTCCAAAAGCATTGGACATATAATAAAATCCAACATCAAGTGTTACTCTATTTTTATTTGTGTAATTTAAAATTAAAAAAGAATGAATAGATGAATTTATAGCAAACACAAATCCAAACATAAAAAGTAAAAATGTAACATTGTAAATACTATATTCTTCAAAATAATAGTTGATGCTTATTAAGAGCAGAGGAATTGCTGTTAGAAACCCAGCCCAGAACTTAGTTTGTTTGCTGAAAGATTTATCTTTTGATAATATTTTAGGAGTAATTGCTTGAACAAGTCCGTAAAATATAGTCCAGGCTGCCATAAACGTCCCAATAACAAAAAAGGCTTTTTTATTCCCGTCCAATGAACCATCGGATAAGGCTGAGTATAAGAATATAGGTAAACCTACAACAAACCATGTGTCTCTAGATCCAAAAAGAAAAACTCTTCCTAGGCTAAGGTAACTAATATCCTTGTTTTTAGAAAAAACTTCTGAAAATTTTGACTTCTTATTAACTTCAGAAATATTAGTTTTTAAATTAATTAATAATAGTATGAACATTAAAGCAAGAATTAAGGCCATTATTATAAGTGAGGTTTCAAAGCTAGTAAAAGAGAGAAGAAGAGCTCCTGTTAGGAAGCCAAATCCTTTAACAGCATTCTTGGATCCAGTCATAAGAGAAACCCATTTAAATAATTTTGAGTTTTTATTAGGGGAGAGTAGCTTGACAGAGCTTTTAGCGCTCATCTTTGTTAAATCTTTAGCAATACCAGACAAACCTTGTGTAAACATTACAAAAAGAACTGATAAAGTAGTGCTCCATGTTTGATCTAGTTGAGTTAAAATCATTAAAGAGAATATTTGAAGGATTATCCCAGCAAACAATGTAGTATTGAGACCAAATTTTTTAGCTATCCATCCAGCTCCAAGGTTGGTAATCATGCCTAAAAATTCATATAACAAAAACAAATATGCTAATTGAAGGGGCGAGTAACCTAGAACATGAAAATGAAGTAAAACTAACATCCTCAATGCACCATCAGTTAACATAAAAAACCAATAAGCAAGAGTGATTAGAGCAAAAGAAATTTCATTATTATTAAGTTTGATCATTATTTTAAGTAGCTTTGACCACCATATTTACTATATCAACTAATCTATTGGCATAACCCCATTCATTATCATACCAAGCATAGATCTTAACCTGTGTATCATTTACAACCATTGTAGATAAGCTATCAATAATTGAACTTCTAGGGTCATTTATAAAGTCAGTTGAGACTAATGGACGTTCTTCGTATCCCAATATATTTTTTAATTCGTTTTCACTTGCTGATTTAAGCAGGTTGTTGATTTGATCCTTGTTAGTTGATGATTTCATTTCAAAAACACAATCAGTTAAAGAACTATTTAAAACAGGCACTCTGACAGCGTGTCCATTTAATCTTCCTTTTAATTCAGGATAAATTAATGAAATAGCTTTAGCTGAACCTGTGGTGGTAGGTATTAAGTTATTGATTGCAGATCTGCCTCTTCTAAGGTCATTATGAGGAATATCAACTAGAGTTTGGCTATTAGTTAAATTATGAATAGTTGTTATAGAACCGTGGTTTATACCAATATTTTCATGTAAAACTTTAATAATTGGGGCTATGCAGTTAGTCGTACAACTTGCCCCTGTTATTATATTATGTTCTTTTGGTTTATAAATATTATGATTAACTCCATAAGCAATATTTACAATATTATCCTCATTTATTGGTGCTGAAACAATTACCTTTTTTACCCCTTTATCAAAATATTTTTGAAGCTTTGAAGAACTTTTGTATACACCTGTGCAGTCAATCATTATGTCTACATTATCTAAACTAAGGTCGTTAATATTTTCAACAAAAGTTGCTTTTATAGACTTGCCATCAATCTTTATTTCATCTTTACCATCTTCAATATTTGCTTGCCATTTTCCATGAATACTATCAAATTCAATGCTATGTATTAATGAGTGAGTGTTACCGTTTATTTCATTTAAGTGAGTTAAGTTATATTGATTTTGAACTAATAACTTTACTACTAGCTTTCCAATTCTCCCGATACCGTTTACAGCAAGAGTTTCCATTTTTCGACCTTATAAGAAAAATATTAAATATTAATAAATTTAATAAAAAATTAATATAAATAACCTATTATAAAACTTATATTACAAATTTATTAATTTTTGCTTATTATTTAATTATGAAAAAAAACTCTATTCCAGATAATATAAGTAATGTAAGTCAACTTCTTGAAGATGGTCTTCTCTTTTGTGATGATTTGGGTTGTATATTATTTTCTAATAATCTTGCAAAACAATATTTAGGTGAAAACTTAATTGGTAAGTTTATTCATCATTTAGTTGATATTGAAGAGCTCAAAAATTTAAATACAAGCTATGAAAACGGTGTTTTTGACGATCAGTTTAATTATCAGATAGATGATGCTTTAAAGCGATCATTGTTGATAAAAGTTAAAAAAATTGAAAATAATCTATTTGGTGTTTTACTTTTAGATATGACACTTCAAAGAAATCTTGAAAAAGTTAGAAGAGACTTTGTGGCAAATGTTAGTCACGAGTTAAGGTCGCCGCTTACGAGCTTGGTCGGTTTTATTGAAACCCTACTAAATGGAAACGTAGAAGATGAAAGCACCAAAAGAAAATTTTTAAATATTATGGATGAAGAAGCTAAAAGAATGAATAGATTAATTGATGATATTTTGTCATTATCTAAAGTGGAAACAGAAGAGCATATCACACCAAATACAAACATATCTCTAATAAATCCTATTCAATATGTAATTTCATCAATTAAAGAGAGAGGTTTAAGTAAACAAAATAATCTAATATTAGAAGACTTGAGGCAAAACACTAACGATCCATGTTTTATAATTGGTAATATAGATGAGATTAATCAGGTTTTTGTGAATTTATTAGAAAATGCCATTAAGTATGGTTATGAAAAATCTGATATTCTTGTTCGCATTGAACAATTTAGGAAAGATGAGGTTATTGTAAGTGTAATAAACCAAGGTGACGGAATTCCAGAAAAATATTTAGATAGATTAACTGAAAGATTTTTTAGAATCGATAAAGCTAGATCAAGAGAACTTGGCGGCACTGGACTTGGTCTTGCTATTGTAAAACATATTTTAATTAAGCATAGAGCAACTTTAGAAATAAAAAGTACACCTAAAGAATCAACTCATTTTGCTATGACTTTTCCGCTTGCTAACACAGATTAATTTAAACAATTGTAACAATTCTGTAACATATCTTATTTTTTTATTATTTTAAGCTAAATATAACTTATTTTGTAATAAAACTGTAATATAAGTGAAATATTCCATTAATGTTTTTAATAGAAAAGTAGCAACGTCTAATTAACTAACTTTAATACGGAGTAATAAATGAAAAAGACAATTATTATGGCTGGTATTATTTCTGGTTTAGTAGTGACTAGCGTTGCTCAGGCTAGAGATACATTAAGTCTCGCTGGATCTTCTACAGTTTTACCATTTGCTAGAATCATCGCAGAACAACTTGGTAAAAATCCTAACTTCAAAACCCCAGTGGTGGAATCAGGTGGATCTTCCGTTGGCAAAAAAGGTGTTTGTGATGGTGTTGGTACAAAATTTATTGATATTGGAAACGCATCTTCAAGAATGAAAACTAAAGAATTAGCGTATTGTGAAAAAAATGGTGTTAAACTAACTGAAATAAAAGTTGGTTATGACGGAATTGTTGTCGCAAATTCTAAAAAGGGAAAAGTTTTAAATATTTCAAAAGCAGATTTAGGTAAGGCTTTAACTGCCAAAGTTGCTATTAATGGTAAAATGGTAGATAACCCTTATAAAAAATGGAGTGATATTAATCCATCACTTCCAAATGTTGAGATAAGAGTTTATGGTCCTCCAACGACTTCTGGCACAAGAGCTTCATATGCAGAAATGGTAAATGAAAAAGGTTACTGTAAAAAAGATGCTGAAGCTAAATCTGCTCTTAAGGCAGCTGGAATGAAAGCCAAAAAATGTCGTGCAATGAGAACAGATGGAGCATTTGTTGAAGCTGGAGAGCAAGATAATCTTATTGTTCAAAAATTAAATGAAGACACCACAGCTTATGGTATTTTTGGTTTTTCATATTTAGATCAAAACTCTGATACATTACAAGGTGCAGTTATTAGTAAAACAGCTCCTACATTTGAAAATATTGCTGGGAATAATTATTCTGTTTCAAGAGCATTATATTACTATGTAAAGCATCAACATATTGGTGTTGTACCAGGTATGAAAGAGTATATGGCTGAATGGACAAAGCATTGGGGCGATGAAGGAGCATTATCTGACGCAGGTATGATACCAATGCCTAAGGCAGAAAGAGCTAAATATAAAGCTGCCATGACAAACTTACCAGTTTTGACTGCTGCAGATTTAAAAAAGTAATTTAAATAATTAAAGGGCTAGCTTTAGAGCTGGCCCTTTGTTAATAAAGGGGATCATAAGTGTTTAATTTTTATCTGCTTAGCAGTATATTACTGATCTCCCTAATTTTCTTTTTCCTTGGTAACAACCGAGCAAAAAATTTAGTTAAATTAAATCAAAAAAATCTTCATTCGTTGACACCTTATTATGGGGTTTATTCTCTTTT
>ENA-OSEY01002596-OSEY01002596.1-marine-metagenome-genome-assembly--contig:-NODE-2596-length-11610-cov-2.324980_pt1 | contig 11610 bp, 18 predicted proteins | sample MGYA00248465_ERZ534230 | MGnify/ENA primary metagenome ERZ534230 (study PRJEB26409, sample SAMN06344110) | marine metagenome | isolation source: Sea water from surface | place: Atlantic Ocean:Southern... | reverse complement strand
AATTTAAATAATTCTTGATATTGTTTTATCAAAGAATTTTTGGGTTCAAGTAATATTTTTACTAAAGATTTTTCATCTAAATCGTCCAATGTTGCTGTAATTGGTAACCTGCCGATAAATTCAGGTATTAAACCATATTTGAGTAAATCCTCTGGCTCTAAATTTTTCATCCATTCACCAGTTTTCTTATCATCTAAAGTTTTCACTTCAGCCTCAAAACCAATAGATGAACCTTTGTCTCTTTGTGAAATAATTTTATCAAGTCCTGCAAAAGCTCCTCCACAAATAAACAAAATATTAGTTGTATCTACTTGCAAAAATTCTTGTTGAGGATGTTTCCTGCCCCCTTGTGGTGGAACACTTGCAATTGTTCCTTCCATAATTTTTAAAAGAGCTTGTTGGACGCCCTCACCTGAAACATCTCTTGTGATAGATGGATTTTCTGATTTCCTACTAATCTTATCTACTTCATCAATATAAACAATTCCTCTCTGTGCCTTTTCGACATTATAATCAGCAGATTGTAACAATTTTAAAATTATGTTTTCTACATCTTCACCAACATAACCTGCTTCGGTTAATGTTGTTGCATCTGCCATAGTAAACGGCACATCTAAAATTCTTGCTAAGGTTTGTGCTAATAAAGTTTTACCACAACCAGTCGGTCCTACTAACATAATGTTAGACTTTGCTAATTCGACAGTTTTGCTAGTTTTATTTTCATAATTGAGTCTTTTATAATGATTATGCACTGCTACAGACAATACTTTTTTTGCATGATCTTGACCAATTACATAGTCATCTAATATTTTACATATATCCTTTGGAGAGGGCAATCCATCTTGATGTTTTACAAATGTGTCCTTACTTTCCTCTTTAATTATATCCATACAAAGCTCAACACATTCATCGCAAATGAAAACTGTAGGCCCTGCAATTAATTTTCTAACTTCGTGCTGGCTTTTTCCACAGAAAGAACAATAAAGAATATTTTTATTATTTGTATTCATAAATTTATAATCGAATCAATTTTAATACTTTATTACAAATAAGATCAAGTAATCAAGTTTTGGTTAGTTTGTTGACTATATATTGTGAACTACTCTCTTTTATCCACAACTTTGTCTATTAAGCCAAATTCTTTGGCCATATCAGGAGTCATAAAGTTATCTCTCTCTAAAGCCACCTTAATTTCATCTGGAGATTTTCCTGTATGTTTAGAATAGATTTCATTTAACCTTTTTTTTAAAGATAAAACTTCGTTTGCGTGAATTTCGATATCAGTTGCTTGTCCTTGAAAACCTGCAGATGGTTGATGAACCATAATTCTAGAATTGGGTAATGAAAATCTTTTGCCTTTACACCCTGCAGACAATAAAAATGAACCCATGCTAGCAGCCTGACCTATACATAATGTGGACACTTCGGGTTTTATATATTGCATTGTATCATAAATTCCCAATCCAGCTGTTACCAGTCCACCTGGACTATTTATATACATGAAGATGTCTTTTTTTGGATTTTCAGATTCCAAAAATAACATTTGAGCTGTTACTAATGATGCAATGTTATCATTTATTGGTCCCACAACAAAAATAATTCTCTCTTTTAAAAGTCTTGAAAAAATATCATATGCTCTTTCACCACGACTAGATTGTTCAACAACCATCGGAATTAAATTTGACATATGTTCACTAATTTTATCTGACATAATCGATTCGAAACTGATATAATGTATACAACTTGTGATTACTTTTTGCTAACTTTTTTTGTTACACTCTTTTTCTTGGTCTGTATCTTAGGTTTTTTTAAATTTTCTTTAAGTTTTTTTTGATTATTACTCTTTTTAACATTATCATTTTCATGATCGTGTGTATGAGGTGAGAATTTTGATTGTTCTTTTAAATTTTTCTCATTCTCTTCCTTTAGAAATTTTTCAGCCTCCTCCTTTGTTATTAGTTTTTTATTAATTTTTGCATTTTTTTTGATTTCATTAATAATTTTTTCTTCATAAATATTACTTTTTAAACTATTTAAAGCGGCTGGATTTTTTTTATAATAATCTTGAACAATTTTCTCTTGACCAGGCATCATGCCCATCTGTTTTGCTAATGAATTATTTATTTCTTGTTCTGATACTTGAATCTTTTTTTGTTCTCCATATGCACTTAAAAATAGCCCTGCTTTTATTCTTTTCGTTGCCTCTTTATTTAATTCTTTTGTTTTTTTCTTAACATCTTCATCTTTCATACCCTGAGATAATATTTTTACCTCTTGATCGACTAAATTATTTGGTAACTCATTAATTTTAAAATTATCTATTTGGTCTAAAATTTTTCTTTTACTTATTAAATCTAAAGAGTTTTTAAATTCTTCATTGATTTGTTTTGAAATTAATTCTTTTAAATTACTTAAATCTTTAGCACCAAGATTTTTTGCAAATTCATCATTAATTTTTACTTCATCTGGTATTTTAATTGATTGAATTTTACAATTGAAAACAGCGTCTTTATTAGAAACACTTTTGTCTGGAAAATTTTCAGGAAGTTTAATATTTACATTTTTGTTTTCATTTTTTTTTAATCCAATTAATTGTTTGTCAAAACCCTTAATAAAAAGATCTTTTCCTAGGACTATCTGTGTATTTGTACCTTTATTATTATTAAAATCTTTGCCCTCAACTTTGGCTTCATAATCAAAAATAATTAAGTCTCCATCTTTTGATACATGGTTTTCCTGTGCGTCCTTAAAATTATTTTGAGTTTTTGCAATTTGATCAATTCTTTTATCGGTTTCTTTTGAATCAATTTTAACTGTATATTCGTCATATTTAATATTGTTAAAGGACTTTAAATCGATAGTAGGCAACTCAGTTACTGAGATAGTATATTCTAAATCTTTACCTTCTCCAAAAGATTTTAAATCTATTTTTGGTTGTCCTGCAGGTTTAATTTTATTTTCTTCTAAAGCTTTAGTTGTTGTATCCTTTAACATTTGGTCAATAACTTCTCCATAAACAGCTTTACCAAATTGTCTTTTCAAAATATCAATTGGAACCTTTCCAGGTCTGAAACCTTTCAGAACAACATCTTTTTTAATTTCCTCATATTTTTCATTTAGTTGTGAGGAAATTGTTTTTTTATCAATTATAACTTTGATATTTTTTTCAAGTCCTTTTTTATTTTCTACAGTTACTTTCATAAAATTTGGTAGGCGAGAAAGGACTCGAACCTTCACATGTTGCCATATTGGTTCCTAAGACTAACGTATCTTACAAAACCTTTAACTACCAACACTCCTTTCTTCACCCATTGTATCAATGAATACAGTTTTGTATCCATCATTGTATCCATTCTTTGACCAATGGTAGGGCGAAAAGGACTCGAACCTTCACCTCTTGCGAGACCAGTTCCTAAGACTGGCGCGTCTACCAGTTCCGCCATCGCCCCAACAATTGATACGGAAGTTATAGACATCATTTTCTCTATTTCAACACCTTTCTACTATTGTGACCAATTAAAGAAGATACTTCAGCTTTTTTACTTTTAGCTTTTTTGTATTCCTCTAATTTAGTAATAGCATTTTCAAGCACCTCATTTGTACTATGCGTGTAGTACTGAAGTGTAGTCTCAATAGACTTATGTCCTGCTAAATGCTGAACTGCTTTTGGACTTACATCAGCTTCTACTAACCTAGTAATAAAAGTGTGTCTTGTTGAGTAAGGCGTATACTCATCGTTTAGACCTGATAACTTAATGTACTTATCCCAGTGGTGTCTAAGAGAAGATTTAGATATAGGAAAGAAACGGTTGCCTTCATTCTTCATAGCAACTTCACGTCTTCTTTTTAATATCTCCATACTTCTTTGAGTTAATGGAATAGTAGACCATTTACCAGTTTTAGGTCTTTTGAAAACTAAATGATTTTTACCAAAATCTATCTGTTCTGGTGTTATTCTATTTAGTTCTCCATCGTGACGTACACCTGTATCAATCGCAAAAACTATCACATCATACCAATAGCCATCTTCACGTAGCTTACAGGTATTTAGCAATTGTTGTTCTTCTGCAATTGACAGTGCAGGTTTAGGTTTACTTTCTGCACGTCTCTCATCTTGTATCCCAAAGTTTTTAGCACTTGGGTCAATACAATCATCAAGACTAAAAAGTCTTTGTTTGATTGCGAAGGACGTTAATTGTCTTAACAAACCTAAACGCTTGTTCACGGTATTAGTGCTACAAGAGTTATAATTATTCATTCTCTTTTTTGCTGAATGAACAATCGCCCACTTCTTGAAGTCAGCTAAAGTAAATACATCGTGAAAGTCTTTAAGTTTAGGTTTAAGAATTTCCCTATCCTTAAAGAAATCTAATATATCTTTAGCATAACTAGCAACAGTTTCACCGTGCTTACCTTTCCAAGTTTTCAGTCTAACTAAATCTTGATAAAGATTATTGATAAATGCTTCACCTTTAATCTTTACATTATCAGTTAGTAGAAAACTTCTACTTGCTAGACGGTCTCTCATTTGAGACTTCACCTTGATTGCTTTACCAAGTGCTTCCTCAAACTTCTCTAATTGTCTAGCGTCAGACATTGTATTATCAATATCTAACTTGACGGTTTCAGTCATACGCTTCGACTTCTTTACACCGTCTACGTGATACTCTTTATACTTAGATACCCATAAAGAATTATCACGCCTTAAAGTTATACCTTTCGGTAATGCTTCAAGGATTTTTGCTTTTACTGCTTGTTTCATATTTTTATACTCCTCGCAGTTTTTAGTTGGTTCTCTATCTTCAACTTCGGCACATCTTTCCAATCTGACGTAGTTCCGATAAAGAGTTTTTGAAGTCTTCTTCCTGTTGGTGTTAATTTAATCCAACTTAATCTTCTATTCTCGAATGGATTTACAACTCTTTCAACGAAACCTAGAGTATGTAAATCACTTACATTTCGAGATATTGAAGACAAGGAAATCACAACTCCAAAAAACTTGTGATACCATTCTCTTATAACCTGAGTGTTTAATTCTTGACCATCAGGTAAACAAGAGAGTGTCTTAAATGTTAAGACCAATTGTAATGGAATACCATTACCAAAAGTCTTCGCCTTAGACTTTGCTACTTCTTGCATAAACACTTTATCAAAGTGAATATTACTTGTTGTGCAACTGTAAGACATTATTCTCCTTTCGATTTAACTTTATAACCTTCAACTTATCAGGACGGTTATGAGAGAGTTTTGTCTGCGCTATCACATTTTCAATCGTAGACTTATATGGGTCGTAATGTTCAAACAATGGAATTACTTCACTGTCTTCTATTAGACCTTGTCGTCTTAGTTTATTGAAAGTGTATTGGATAACTGCGTCACCTATTTTTATTGATGACGTCCTTTCGTATTCATCATCAACTTCTACGGTTTTGCAGTAGTAAGGTAGGTCACCAACTGCTTTAGAATAAACTAAAGGATTGGGATATTGAGATTGTAAGTCTGAAATATAATAATCAAAATCATCTATATCTCTCCATAACTTACATCTTACGACCTTCCACACTTTGCAGACTACGCTACTTACATTCATAACGCACCTAGTCGAAAGTTTTACTTTTTTATTTATAACCATACTTAACTCCTATTTTAGGTTAATTGTTTGCTTTTCACAAGTGCAAACTTTCAACTTGTGGATTAATTGCAATTTAGACTCAATATAAACTGCGTAAAAATAGATAAAAAGAAATCTCGGCTTTCTACCTATTGTTCGTCACAACCAAAAAGCGATTATTCTAAATCGTCTTCTGGTGTTTGATACAAGACTACCTTGTGTTCTATCTTAGGTCTCTTGCTCAACTCACTTACGGTTTGAGATAATGCTTTCGCTAACTTATCCTTACCTTGTGTGTCGAGCATATGACCGAACTCAGGTAGTTCTTTGACTACTTGTATAATCATTCCTATCCTTAGTTGAGGTGCTTACTAGCACTCTCTTTCGCTTCAGCTTTTATATCGTCAAATTCTTTTTGACTTACAAAAGCAACACCTCTCGTATGAGCCGTTTCGTGTAGGTGATTTATAGCAATTGCAAGTATAGGTAATGGCTTGATTAAGTTTTTCTTATCAGGACTAATCTCCATACTTATATCAAACATACGTTGCCATAAGTCCTGAGGAATTTTTAAAGTTTCCGTCTTTTCTTTTTGTGCTTTCATTGCACTCCTAACAAATTAATCTTTCTGGTTAAGGAATAGTTCCAACGAATAGAAAGAAGTAAAGGTTCGTACTTGAATATTTAAAAACAAGTCTTATCTGTCATTGCAACAAAATAAGCGGAACTCATTCCTGCGATTTACTTAATCACAAAAATAATATTATTCAATTGGTGCAACCCATAATTTAATCCGAACACAAATCGGATTGTCACTTTTTATCCGAACTGACTTCGGATTTTGTTCTACGTGAAACTTAAATCAAACCTTTGGAATTTGTTTGAGATAAAAATTCTAAGTAAGTTTCAAACTCACCTTCTGCATTTTCATTTTTCTTTCTTGCTCTTGCAGTAAATATTTTAATCCACTTCTTAAATTGTTCGTGAAACCTTCTGTAGTTCTTCCAGTCATACTTATAAGTCTTACTCCATTCTTTTCTTGCTTTTGAATTAAAGAACATTGTCATTGTAAGTTTCATTGGCTTCTTGTCCTCAACTGCTTTGAGCCATAAGTTTACAAGCGTTTCACCTGCAATTCCTGCCATTATATTATTATTGGTCTTATAATGCTTCTCTCGCTTGGCTATATAATCTATCACACTTTCCAGTAGTTCTTGATGAAGCATACCAACGCTTTCTGCTATAGCTACTGCGTCCTGATAAGATATAGTAAAGTAGTCTTCATATAGCTTACCTTCCTTCTTCATCTTAGCCATCTTTACCACCATATCTACTGGGTCTTTAATCTTGTGTCTTTCGCAGAAACTATTCAGTCCGTGATTGGCTACTGATATATCTTCTCCTTGTAAATGCGCTTTTAATCTATTTATTTGTTGCTTTACTTTAGTCTTATTTGGTGTCGGAGAAAGCAAACCCATTGGATATAATTCATCACTTACTTTACCCATCTGTATCATCTGACCTGATACATTAAATGGATTACTACTACGTCTTATATCTTCTCCAAGTTTCTGGTATGTCTTCTCCATTTCATACATTGCTCTTGGTTTGATTGCGTTCTTTAATTTATCCAATGCGTCTTGTTGTTTCTTTAACCACGCCTTGTATATCTTGTTTGATTTCTTGTAATTGATAACTCTTTGTTCGTTTTCTGCAGACAATAGTTTACCTTCAAAGTAAAACATCTTGTCTCTTTGTTGAGTGGTAGCAATCCAGTGTGTCTCTTTAACTGACAATGGTTTCGTATGGTACTCTAGCTTTACACTGCTATCTATTTTAACTGTAGGTCTACCAAGAAATATATCTAGTCTTCTCTCTAAATCCTTTTGTCTATCTTCAGTCTTCTGCTTTGTTGTTTTCTTTTTTAATAACTTAACCATACTGAACTGTAAGTATCACAAAGTTCCTGAAGTTTCAAAACAGATAATGAGAGAGATAATTCGAAATAATTTTTTGAAAGAAAAAATCTACAAAAAAGTCCATCGGTAGTCTAGAAGACTAACGTAAATCAAAACTATCACTCGGTTTCCTGCAGAAAAATTGTATATTGGATACAATACAGGGTAGTACCCCTGATTATTTTTGCTATAGGGTCGAGGGGGTAAAAAAAATTTTGTGTATATACGTGAACTTGTCAGATTTTTTCGTCAAAACTTTTTAAGTCAAAGAACTTATCAAACATTGAGTACTCTACGGCATAACCTAAAAAGTCATTAGCGTACTTCAGGATAAACTCTCTAGCCATTTTAGATTTAACTTCTGGTGAAACTTTGAGTTTCTTTCTTGGAAATTCTGCTTGTACTACAAATTCTTTTATTATTTTCTCTACATTCTTTTTACTTTTATTCTTTGAAAAAAGAGCTTTAAGATAGATTACCTTTGGTTCTTTGTGGTTCATAACTTTATTTACTATAAGATATACTCATAGTCAGATGTTGTTGGTTGCACTTATATAAGGATAAAGATTTACTATAGTTTAACTATAGTAGTATCCTAATAGTGGCACTTAATTAAAAAATCAAAATCAAACAACTTTAAGAGCATTTCTAACCATAGAAGCTATTTTCTTACTATACTTTGCTCTAGTTCTGTTTTTTCTTTTCTTTGCAGTCGTCCTTGCGTACTCTTTAGAGGACAATCTGTTTATTACGCTTTCTGGTAAATATCTTTCACCAGTGACACTAGATTTTTTACCTGATTTTGTTCTCCATTTTTGAGCCGACCAGTTCTTCAAATCTTTTTGAGGTTGTTTAAGTGACATTAGCTTTTATATCCACCACCTGCTTTTTTATATGCTTTCGCTAGTGCTTGTGCTTTTCTTGCACTCCATTTACCACTAGGCGTACCATAAGAATTGCTATTCATTATTCTACTGAATATACGCTTTCTCAAAGTAGGTTTGGTATAATTACCTGATTTATTTACTGTACTCATATTATTTTAATCCAACTGTTTTCTGTTTTATTGTCTCCAAAATATTTCTCTATTTCAGCATTAAGTAAATCTTCTTTTCTTTGTTTATATGAAAGTTCTTGGTCTTTAGCTAAATGCTGAACCCAATGATGACAAGCAACCTGAAGACAATCAATTCTGTCATCGTGTGGCAATGAATGTATTTCTTTTTGTAATCTACTTATTTGGTAGAAAAGCTGATACTTCAATGCGCTTTCCTGAGGATACAACATATTAGTACCTTCATAGTCTTTTTTGATTACTGTTTTATCTACAATAATTCTATGCTGAGATATTAGAGGTTCTAATGTATCTAATATCCTTCTATGTTTATTAGAAGTCTGTCTAACCATTTCTGTAGTACAAGGATATTCTTTAATTAAATAAGGTTTTAATAATGCTTCAAACATTCCTTGACCAAAGTTTTCTTCTATTAAAATCTTATTAACTTTATTCTTCTTAGCTACTTCTACTAATTTAGATAATGTATGTTCTGAATAACCACTATTGAAACCACCAATATCTACTAAATAAATATTACCATTTAAGAATTTAGTGACACAATAAGCCGTTTCGTCAGAACCTTTACCAGAAGGGTCAATTGCCATTACTGTAGATATATAAGGCAACCACTGACCTTGTACTTCCATAGGTCTATAATAAGCGTCTCCTTGTAGTCCTACGTTAGGTAAATCGTTATGTTGTAATTCAGGAGAACTAGCCCAAATAACTTTTTCTGGTGCGTTCTCAGGATTTAAATTCATAACTGATAAATCTGATAGTTTTAATGGAAACTTGTTTAGGTCACTTAACGTAGTATCTAGCTGATACTGCATATTAAAACCTAGTCTTCCATAACTAGCTTCTCTTTCTAATAAATCTTTTTCATCAAATCTTGATGGGTCTGTAGGTTTACCAATTAAATCTATATTCCAAGTATTATTAATTATAGGCGCAAGATTAGAACCATAAGACTTTATTTGTTTCTCACTAGGGTATCTAGCAGTCCAATAACGTATTTTATAACCTCTCTCTTGCAACTTGTTATAAATACTTTGTTCTGTTTGTGGTGTACCTAAGTATATAATTCTAGAAGTGTCAGGTTTAATTACTGCTTCAAATTCTTTAATAGCTTCAGATAACTTGTCTCTCATAAACTGAGTTTGAGTATTTCCTGAAGTTTCTACATCATCAGCAACAACTAAGTCTGCACGTGAACCTGTAATCTGCGAAGTAATACCTAATGACTTCACTGTTGGTTGTTGTGAAGCAGAAGCCGTATTTACATCAAAACTAATCTTTGACTGTCTTTGGTCGTCTTTAGGATATAGATGTTGAAGCAATGGCATTTCGTGAAGTAATCTCAAACAGAAAGTACTAAAGTCATCTGCTCTATTCTTTGAAGCAGATACAACAAGTATATTAATGTTTGGATTAAGTAAGATACGCCATAAAACATAACTTGCAGTTATCCAACTCTTTCCTACACCTCTAAAAGCACTAATAATTATTCTACTGTCTCCATTAGCAATATAGTCAGCTATATCGTATTGAACTTTAGTAGGTTGAGGTAAATTTAAATGCTTCCAAGTGATGTATAGAAAATTCCTAAAGTCAGTTATTTTTGACAGGATTTTTTCGTTTTTCATCGAATGGTAGTTCTTCTAATAGTTTTCCTAGTGGGTTATCTTCTGTTGGAACTGCGTCTATTCCATTGTCTCTTAAAAACTGTCTAGCAACATTTAAATCTGCAGATTTTGCTTCTGGGTCTTTTACTCTTTTTAATAGTTCTTCTGCTAGAACTCCGTGTAATTCTTTTAATTTACTATCACTCATTGATTTCTCTCTATTTTAATAATTTTCATATCTTCTGATAATTCTGCTTTTACTTTTGAACATATATAAAGAGCATTACTATTTCTTGTAGCAATACGCTTTTTCTCAATACATTTTTTGACACTAGGCATATATGTCATTTCAGTAAGTTTTTGTTCTGCACCTACAAACATTAATAAAGCCATAATCTCTACCATTAGTGTCCACTCCCATTTCTAATTAATTTTTCTACGTCTTGTTGTAATTTTTCTATCTTTTTAGTTGCTTCATTTAATAAAACTTTTGTATGAATATTCTCATCTAGTTGCACTTGATGTTTCTCTAAAATACTTGCGTTCAATTCAATTAACATCAGCATTTCTAAATTTTTAGGTGTCTGTTCTGCTTTCTTTAATAAGTCAGCTTCCATCAATTGTTTTGAGGTTTCTAAAGTATTTATTCTTTCTACTATTCCAAAGTACGCCCAAACTCCTACTGCAACTGCAACAACTATACTTATGAGATTTCTCATAGGCATTGCTATTGAAGTATTGTCTGAAATTTTCATATTTTTGTACCGACTTCTCTACATTCAAACTTAACTACAATTTTATTTTGATTTATGTAGTTAGTATCCCATTCTTCTAATTCAGATAAATTTTGAAAAGTTTTTTGTGCAACACCATAACCTGCATTGATACAGTCATAGTGTGAATTGAATTGCCAACCTGAAACTGAACTAGATGGACATTGTCCAGTGGCTACACTGCACATATACAGGATTAGTAGATATTTCACTTATTTAAAATTTAAGAAACCAACAATAGAAGCTACGAGAGTTCCTATAAATACTAGAACTGCTACTGCACCTTTACCTTTGGAAACGTCTTGTCTTAGAGATTTAACTTCTCTTTTTAATTCATTAATACTATCATTCAAAGTTTTCATTCTTTCAGCACATAATTTTTCGTGTGCAGAAAGTCTTACTCCTGTTGCTTGTTCAACAAACTCTTTAGCAGTAATCTTTTTTCTAGGCATATTAAAAATAATTAATGTTTAAAGTTATACGAACATTTTGGTCAGTAGTTGTTGTACTGTGATGTTCATTAAATGAATTAAAATGTAAAATACGATTTGCAACAGACTCAACTTTTTTATCTTGGTCTTTTAGA
>ENA-OSEY01002593-OSEY01002593.1-marine-metagenome-genome-assembly--contig:-NODE-2593-length-11623-cov-2.839945_pt1 | contig 11623 bp, 13 predicted proteins | sample MGYA00248465_ERZ534230 | MGnify/ENA primary metagenome ERZ534230 (study PRJEB26409, sample SAMN06344110) | marine metagenome | isolation source: Sea water from surface | place: Atlantic Ocean:Southern... | reverse complement strand
ATAAAAGGTCACTTCTACAATGTTAAGGATTTTATGAATGAAAAGTAAATCCTATAACGGACAAGCCATTCCAATTAATAGAGATAATGTTGACACGGATTTAATAATTCCAAAACAATATTTGAAATCAATAAAAAAATCTGGATTTGGCCCATTTTTATTTGACTCTCTAAGGTATAACGATACTGCAACATTAGATAGCAATGATGAGAGAGAGGAAAACTCTGAATTTATACTCAATAGAGAACCATTTAGAAAAGGCAATATTCTTGTTTCAAAAAGTAATTTCGGCTGCGGCTCATCTAGAGAACATGCTGTCTGGGCCATACAAAATTATGGCATTGATGTTGTAATTGCAGAGAGTTTTGCAGATATATTCTCGAGGAATAGCTTTAAAAACGGATTATTACTCATTACTCTAGAATTACAAACCATTAATGAAATTATAGATTCATCATTATCGTCAAATTCGTATATATTAGATGTTAATCTTACAGAGGATAAAATTTTACTACCAAATGATAAAACGATAACATTTTCTATATCGAGATCTTATAAAGATAGAATTATTAATGAACTCGATGATATTGAGCTTACATTAAGAAATAAAGATCAAATAAAAAATTATGAGAATCAAATGAAGCTTTCCAAGCCATGGTTATTTAAAAATGAGTAAAAAAAATATATTTATTTTTCCTGGGGATGAAATAGGTCCTGAGATTACAACTGAGGCTATAAAAATTATAGATTTCCTTAATGAATCTAAAATGACTGATATTCATTACGAGTTCGGTGATATAGGAGGTGCTTCTCTTGATAAGTACAACAAACCAATAACGGATGAAACTTTAGAAAAAGCACGTAAATCGGATGCAGTTTTACTAGCCTCAGTTGGTACACCCAAGTATGACAATAATACTCGCGAGCTTAAACCTGAGCATGGATTACTTGTATTAAGAAAACATCTAAACCTATATATTAATATTAGGCCGATATTTGTGTTCAACACATTGTCAGAGTTCTCATCTCTTAAATCTGAGCTAATCAATGATTTAGATTTAGTAATAATTAGAGAGCTTATTGGCGATGTTTATTTTGGTGAACCAAGAGGTTTTAAAGATGTAAATGGAGATAAAGTTGGATACAACACTATGCAATATTCAGAGTCTGAAGTTCAAAGAATTACAAAATTTGCAATTGATATCGCACTTAAAAGAAACAAACATATTACTTCTGTTGATAAAGCTAATGTACTGGAGTGTTCTCAATTATGGAGACAGACTGTTGATAGAATAATGCAAGGTCACAGTAATATTGATTTACAACATATGTATGTTGATAATGCAGCAATGCAGATCATAAAAAATCCAAAGCAATTTGATGTAATATTAACGCCCAATCTATTCGGAGATATTTTATCCGATGCTGCGTCAATGCTTACTGGGTCAATAGGGTTACTGCCATCTGCATCACTCTCTGAATCTATAGGAATGTTTGAGCCGATTCACGGCTCTGCTCCTGATATTGCTGGGAAGGGTGTGGTAAATCCAATTGCTATGATTTTATCCCTTGCGATGATGTTTGAATATACTTTTGATCGACAAGATTTGGCAAGGATAATAAAAAAATCTGTAGACGATGTATTAGAGTCTGGATACTTTACAAAAGATTTATCTCAAAATGATTATATTACAACAAACGAGATGGGTGATAAGATTCTAGAGAGTATTAAAAAACTATGTTAACCAAAAAAGAGTCATATAATGTAGCTGTAGTAGGAGCAACAGGGATTGTAGGAGAATCACTCCTTGAAATACTTTACTCTAGGAGATTTCCCATAAGCAGTATTCATGCTGTAGCTAGTAAAAAATCAAAGGGTTCAAAAGCTAAATTTGGAGATCAATTACTCACCGTAGAGTCTCTGGATGAATTTAACTTCACTGACATCGATATAGCTTTTTTTAGTGCAGGAAGTTCTGTATCAAAAGAATATGCTACTAAAGCTACTACCCAGGGTTGTATTGTAATTGACAACACCTCAGAATTTAGATACGAGCAAGACATACCTCTTGTAGTACCAGAGGTTAATCCACAAGACATCGATTTGTATAAGCATAAAAATATTATCGCAAACCCGAATTGTTCCACGATACAGATGCTTGTTGCACTTAAGCCACTGCATGATACTTTTTGTGTAAAACACATTAATGTTTGCACTTATCAAGCAGTTTCCGGATCTGGTAAAGATGGAGTTGAAGAACTTTTACAACAATCATCTGCATATATTGATCAAAGATCGATTGATAAAAAAGTTTACCCTAAACAAATCGCCTTTAACTCAATACCATTTGTAGATTGTTTTCTAGAGAACAACTACACAAGAGAAGAAATGAAGATGGTATGGGAGACACATAAAATTCTTGATGAGAATATAAGTGTTAATCCTACCGCAGTAAGAGTGCCTGTGTTGGTTGGACATGCAGAGAGCATATATATTGAGACTGAGAAGGAGATAGATATTGAATTAGCAAAAAACTGCTTAAATGAGTTTGCAGGAATATCAGTCATAGATGATGTTCAAGAAGTCGATTTTCCAACTTCTTTTGAGCATGGTCATGGAACAGATGATGTCTATGTTGGCAGGATTAGAAAGGGACTTAGTAAAAATAACTCTTTAAATTTATGGGTAGTTGCTGATAATGTAAGAAAAGGTGCTGCGTTAAACAGTATCCAAATTGCTGAAAATTTGGTCGGGAGTGAAATGTGAGATTATTTATATTTATAATAATTCTATTATCAATCGTAGTAGTATTGGAATCTCAAGCGGTGATACCAGAGTCACCTTATAGTCTTCTTGGCGCACTAAGTGCGGCTGGAGAGTTTATAAAATCATTAAATATTCATAGTTACTATCTTATCATTCCTGATATTACAATAACTCTAGAAGGAATACTTACTACATTGCTTACTCTTTTTGTGATCGGATTTATTCTAGAGCGATTTAAAACACTGGAACAGAATAATTATGTTTTAACAAAGCAACTTCAAAGATTAAGTCAAAAGATATCCGATATGAATAAAGATTTAAATAGCAATAACGAAGCAACAGACTCTAAAGAAGATGAAATGCAGCGCATTGCAAAGGAAATTAGAGACTTTCTATCTACATTAGCCCAATCTGTAACAAATAATCATGCAACTCCTGTACGTTCAAAAAAAATAAGAAGAGTTTCAGCTGAAAGTTCAATAGGCAAAGATGAATCAGAAGAGGATAATAGTGTACCAAAAACAATCAATGAACAGACTAATTCTCAAGTAGAGTCTCCTGATGTTTTAGATTCTGAGCCAAGTGACATTCAAGAGTCACACAAAACAGACGAGCAAATTAATAATGATGATGACAACCTATCTAATATTGATCTAGCTAGAGCGCTTATAGAAAGTGGAGAGAGAGAAAAAGCAAAAGAAATTATTCTGAATATAATCAAAACTGGATCAGCTGATCAAGCTCACGAGGCAAGAATTCTTAATTTACAAATAAGTTGATGAGAATAGCTCTATCTGTTGAGTATATTGGAAAAAAATATTTTGGATGGCAGCAACAAAACCATTCATCAACAAATACCGTTCAATACTTTGTTGATAAGTCACTATCTAAAATCGCTGATCATAAAATTAAGACTATTTGCTCGGGGAGAACAGATACAGGCGTGAATGCTTTGAATCAAATAGTTCACTTCGATACTACTTCAAAACGATCAGATAAAAACTGGATAGATGGTGCTAATTCTAATTTACCAGATGATATTAGAGTCAAGAGGATATATAGAGTTGATAACGATTTCCATGCAAGATTTCTTGCTACTAAAAGAACTTACAAATATTTCATAAATACGAATATCAAGAGCACGATATTCAATAATGCCTATACTTGGGTTGTTGGTGATAAGCTATCATTTTCATCTATGCAACTTTCGATGAAATACTTAAAGGGTGTACATGATTTTTCAAGTTTTAGATCCTCTGGTTGTCAGGCAAGTAATCCTGTAAGAAATGTTAGTGATGTTTCCCTAGCAAAGAATAAGGGTGTAATAGTTTTTTCAATTACCGCAAATGCTTTCTTGTATCACATGGTAAGAAATATTGCTGGTACATTGGTAGATATTGGTTTAAAAAAAATCAGACCCAAAGATTTACATATAATCATGAGTAAAAAAAATAGAAAATACTGTAGCAAGATGGCTCCACCTAATGCCTTGTTTTTATGGCGTGTATCATATCCACAGAAATATAAAATTAGTTATAATACCGAATCTATCTTGTTGTAAGATACAACTATGAAAACCTCTATTAAACTCTGTGGCTTCAAAAATATTGATGATATTATTTTTGCAACATCTCTAGATATTAATTATCTTGGTATGATTTTTGTAGAAAATCTTCCCAGATCCATTGATATAGATACTGCTATTCAAGCCACAATAATTTGCAAAGAGAAGAACATAAAATCTGTTGGAGTTTTCTTGAATCAAAATACTGATACAGTAGATAAAATTCTCAGTAAAGTTGATCTTGACGTACTTCAGCTTCATGGGACAGAGGACATTACTGATTATAGGATATTTAAAAAAGATATTATCAAAACCTTACATGTCTCAAAAGATTCAGTATTTATGAGTAAAAATCTGGATTTTGAAAATACAGATTTCTTGCTTGATGCCTCGAGTGAAAATTTACAGGGAGGTTCTGGGAAGTGTTTTGATTGGAATATTTTGAATGATGTCCCTGTAGAAAAGTTATTCATTGCCGGAGGACTGAAACCTGATAATATATTAGACTTACTGAGTAAATATACACCTAAGTGTGTTGATGTGAGTAGTGGTATCGAAAATAAAATAGGCCATAAAGACCATAATCTAATGAGTGATTTTGTGGATAAAATTAGAGCATATTAATGAAGAGAAAAATTAACCTAAAAAACTATCCCAGCAAGTCTGGTCATTTTGACGCATTTGGTGGCGTTTATGTCTCAGAAACCCTAATACATCCACTTAGGGAGTTGTTCAGTGCTTATAAAAAATATGCAACATCCGCATCATTTAAAAAAACCTTAAATAGTCAACTAAAAGACTACGTTGGAAGACCTACACCGATCTATTATGCTGAATCACTCAGTAAACAACTAGGAAGTTCTCACATTTATCTCAAAAGAGAGGATCTCAATCATACCGGCGCGCACAAGATAAATAACGCTCTTGGACAAGCTTTACTTGCAAAAAAAATGGGTAAGACAAGAATTATCGCTGAAACTGGTGCTGGGCAGCATGGTGTTGCGACTGCGACTGCATGCGCGCGATTAAATTTGAAGTGCGTGGTATATATGGGGGAAGAGGATATCAACAGACAATCTGTAAACGTATACAGAATGAAACTTCTTGGTGCTGAAGTAGTCTCTGTTAACTCGGGGACAAAAACTTTAAAAGATGCTCTCAATGAAGCACTTAGAGATTGGGTAACGAATGTAGACGATACACACTACATTATAGGATCTGTTGCTGGACCTCATCCATATCCTATGATTGTAAGAGATTTTCAATCTGTAATAGGGTATGAAGCTAGAAATCAATTTAAAAAAGAATACAAATGCCTTCCTGATTATCTCGTTGCTTGTGTTGGAGGTGGATCCAATGCAATAGGCCTTTTTCATCCTTTTTTAAATGACAAAGTCAAAATCGTAGGAGTAGAGGCAGGTGGTTCTGGAATTAAATCTGGAAAACATGCTGCGCCGTTGAGCGCAGGTTCACCAGGAGTTCTACATGGCAATAGAACATACATCATGGAAGATGAAAATGGTCAAATCAAGAATACTCATTCGATATCAGCTGGACTAGATTATCCAGGGGTTGGTCCTGAGCATTCTTGGCTCAAAGATTTAAAACGAGTTGAGTACACTGCGGTTACGGATGATGAAGCACTAGATGCTTTTTTCACACTTACTCAGAAAGAAGGTATTATACCGGCACTTGAAACAGCACATGCTTTGGCATATGCATTTCAACTTGCAAAAAAACTTAAAAATAAAAAAATCCTCCTCAATTTATCTGGCCGCGGGGATAAGGATATTGATACGATTGCAAAACTGAAAAACATTAAGCTATGACCTCGCGCATACCAAATATTTTTAACAAAAACAAAAGCAAAAATAAAAAAACATTTATTAGTTATTTGGTTTGTGGTGATCCATCAAAAGATATTACATTGTCTGCTATGCATACAATGTCTAAATCCGGTGTAGATATAATTGAGTTAGGTATTCCTTTTACAGATCCTATAGCAGATGGTCCTACGATTCAAAAAAGTATAGATAGATCTTTAAAAAATAATACTTCATTACGTGATGTAATTTCAGTTGTTAAGGAATTCAGAAAAGATAACAACGATACAGCCGTTGTGTTAATGGGTTATATGAACCCTGTGCACAAAATGGGCGTTGCTAAATTTGCAAAACAAATTAATGATACTGGCATTGATGGGGTGTTAATTGTTGATTCACCACCTGAAGAATCTGTAATGCTAAATAAATATCTTACGAAGTATAAAAAATCACACATCTATCTTGCATCGCCAACAACTACAGATCAGAGGATGAAAAATATTTCTAAGATGTCATCTGGTTATGTCTATTATGTAACTATCAAAGGAATAACAGGATCACAGTTGTCCAATGTGAGCAGTATCCGGAAGAATGTGAATAAAATTAAGAAATACTCTAATAATAATTTACCAGTTGCAGTAGGGTTTGGCATTAAAGATAGTAGTTCTGCACAAAAAATGGCAGCATTTTCAGATGGTATAATAATTGGAAGTTCTATAGTAGAATTGATACATAAATATTCAAATAATGAAAAAAAAATGAATAGTAAGCTTTCTACTTATATATCATCAATTTCAAATGTAATCTAATGAGCTGGCTGGATAAAATCTTACCATCAAGAATCAGAGCAACCAAGGATGAGAAGGGCTCTGTCCCTGAGGGTTTATGGCATAAATGTTCCAACTGTGGAGCAGTTTTATACACGGCTGAATTTGATAAAAATAAACACGTTTGTCCGAAATGCAATCATCATGAAAGAATATCAGCGAGAAAACGTGTAAGCATTTTTCTTGATCAGGGTGAACATAAAGAGATGTTTAACGATCTATCACCGAAAGATATGCTTAAATTTAAAGATAAACAAAAATATCAAGATAAATTTGAGCAGACACAAAATAAGACTGGCGAGAAGGATGCACTATTAGTTTTTACAGGAAATCTAAAAAAAATACCTATTGTTGTCTGCGCATTTGAATATTCTTTTTTTGGTGGATCTATGGGTTCGGTTGTAGGAGAGAAGTTTAATAGAGCTGTAAACTTAGCTATCGAACTCAGAAGGCCCTTGGTTTGTTTTTCAGCAAGCGGTGGGGCTCGCATGCAAGAATCACTTTTCTCATTATTTCAAATGTCTAAAACTAGTGCTGCGCTTGCAAAATTATCTGAAGAAGCCATTCCATATATTTCTGTTCTAACGGACCCAACTATGGGAGGAGTATCGGCTAGTCTAGCCGTTTTAGGAGATATTAATATTGCTGAACCTAATGCTCTTATTGGTTTCGCAGGTCCGAGAGTTATTGAACAAACAGTGAGGGAGAAGTTACCTGAAGGTTTTCAGAGGAGTGAATTTCTCCAAGAGCATGGCACTATAGATATGATAGTTGAGAGGAAGGACCAGCCAGAAAAAATAGCAAATATTATCGAAATGCTTGGTTTCAGTGATCATGCGAAAATTTAATACAGTCGATGAGTGGCTTGATTGGCAACAGACTGTTCATCCTTTAAATATAGATTTCAAGTTAGAGAGAATACTGAGTGTATACAAAAAACTGAATATATCGAAAATAGCAAATAAAATAATTACTGTTGCAGGAACTAATGGCAAAGGCTCTACGGTCTCTTTTTTAGAGTCAGTGCTTAATGAAAAAAAATACCGTGTTGGGACTTTTACTTCTCCACATATTCTTAGATATAACGAGAGGATAAAAATCAATGGTATAGAAATAGACGATGAATCTCTGTTAGAAACATTTGAGATGATTGATGAAGTAAGAGGAGATACAACTCTTACCTATTTTGAGTTTGCAACATTATCTGCCTTTTATTTATTCAGCAAATCAAATTTAGATGTAGCTGTTTTAGAGGTTGGATTAGGGGGAAGATTAGATGCTACGAATATTGTTGATTCGGACATCTCAATTATAACCTCAATTGGTATAGATCACACTGAATTTTTGGGTAATACGATTGATAGTATAGCACTCGAGAAAGCGGGTGTGATGCGTCCCTTTAAAACGTGCATTTATGCTCAAGAAAAACCACCTGCAGCTTTACTTAAATATGCAAAAAATAAATCAGTTAATTTATTGATACATAACAATGACTATCAAGTAAATCTAGGTAACTCTAATTGGAGTTTGAAATCTAAACATAAATTTATAAATGATATACCTAACCTCAAAATGATCGGTGCCTACCAGTATAATTACGCAGCTGCATCACTATTAGCTCTAGATGCAATATTACCACAGTGCTTAGAAGATCATGACGTAATAAAGAAAGCATTGTCCGAGACAGAGATATCTGGGAGGTTTCAGTATTTGTCAAAATCACCTGATATAATTTTAGATGTTGCTCATAATGAGGATGCTGCGAGGAGCCTGTCTGATAATATTAAGAAAATTGGGTATGATAAAATGATAGTAGTACTTGGAGTTCTTGCTGATAAAGATGTCTATAGTATTGTTGAACCTTTCTCGTCTCTTGTTGATCGTTGGTATATTGGAACTATCAATAGCGAAAGAGGGATGAACTCAGATGAAATTAAATTTCGAATTAACTCAATCTATAAAAATAAACTATCGATTGGAACATATGCATCAGTCACTTCAGCATTTAATGCAGCTAAATATGATCAAATGAAGGATTCTTTACTACTAGTTTATGGGTCTTTTTATACTGTCTCTGAGGCACTAAAAGCACATCTGTTGGAGCAAAAGAAGGGTAATGCAATATAAATTTGTAATAATCTTTCTACTTATAATATATATATTTTCTAGCTATATGACTGAGGATATTAAAGATCCTATTGAGAATTATTCAAAAAATTTACAAGAAGAGATATATATTGATGAAAGCGAGATTAAAGTCTTTGAAACAGATCCTGTCGATAGTATTTCTGTCACTGAAAATAAGGTAGAGGCGTGGATAATCGAGATAGAATACAATGAAAAAAATATTGATGACATTAAAAATCTTCTACTAAAAAATGGCTACAAATTAAGTATCAATAAACCTAAGATGATATATACTATAGGACCATTTGCGGATATATCCCATGCTAAAGAGGAATCAAGTAAGCTATCTAAGGTTTTAGGTATTAATAATAAAATTTCTAGCTTCGTTTTCTAATGGTTGTAATTGATTATATATTTATTTTTTTTACAGTTACGATTTCATTAATGGGGATGCTGAGAGGTTTTGTAAGTCAACTTTTTTCCCTTATATCTTGGTCTATTTTTGTTTATATATTATTTTACCATTTGGAGTATTTCACTGATATTGTATCTTCACAAATATCACTCGATTACAATTATATTAGAATAATTACTGTTAGCTTATTAACTATATTCACCATCACATTTATTTTTATTTTAAATTTGACCATTTCAAAATTGATTGCAGCCACACTTTTTCAAAACACTAATAAGATTGCAGGGCTTCTTATGTCTTTAATCAAATCACAAATATATATTTTTGTTTTTATTCTCGTTTTACTGGATACCTCATTTCATGAATCTATCTTCGATGATTCTTATTTTGTCCCTTATTACGTTAAATTAGTCGAATATATCTCCAATTATGAAGATTCTCTCTTTAATAGTTTACAAATATAAATATAATGTGCATATATGTGTGGGATAGTAGCTGTATCTGGCAATAATGATGTGATTCATGATATTTATGAGTCTCTTACAGTCTTGCAGCATCGAGGCCAAGATGCTTCGGGAATATTAACTAACCACAACGGAAAAATTACTTTACGCAAGTCATTAGGTCTTGTTAGAGATGGATTTTCGAAAAAACACATAGATCGACTTAAGGGATCTATAGGTATAGGGCATGTTCGCTATCCCACTGCAGGACACGCGGATAATTCATCTGAAGCTCAACCATTTTATGTCAACTCGCCATATGGTATTGCACTAGCACATAATGGAAACCTTATAAATTCTGATAAATTAAAATCTGATTTATTTAAGGAGGATTTAAGACACATAAATACAAAATCAGATTCTGAAATTTTATTAAATATATTTGCACATGAACTATACCTTCATAGTAAAGATGCATTTACACCAGACAGCATTTTTTATGCTGTAGCAGGTGTACATAGACGAGTAAAGGGTGCTTACGCGGTAGTTTCCCTGATAACTGATCGAGGAGTCGTCGCATTTAGAGATCCAAATGGTATACGCCCCTTATGTTTTGGACAAAGAGTATTTAATGGCAAAACTGAGACTATGGTTGCTTCCGAATCAGTAGCACTAGACTCTGCAGGATTTAAATTAGAAAGAGATTTGAAACCTGGTGAGGCAATCTTCATAGACAACGATGGAAATGTTCACACTCGGTTATGCTCCGAGAATAGCACTGCTAGCCCTTGCATATTCGAATATGTTTATTTTGCAAGACCTGACTCCATCATAGATGGTATTTCGGTGTACAAAGCCAGGATGAATATGGGTACTGCACTAGCAGACAATATCAAGAAAGCTCTTTCCGATAATGATATAGACGTTGTAGTACCTATTCCTGATACTAGCAGAATTTCTGCATTAGAGTTGTCCTCTAGATTGGGCATACCTTTTAGGGAGGGTTTTATCAAAAACAGATATATAGGTAGAACTTTCATCATGTCTCAACAAAATGAACGCTCTAAGTCAGTTAAAAGAAAATTAAATGCTATTAAATCAGAGTTCAGTAATAAAACAGTATTACTTGTCGATGATTCTATTGTTAGAGGAACCACCTCTAGGCAAATTGTTGAGATGGCAAGGGAGGCAGGAGCAAAGAAAGTTTATATGGCATCAGCTGCTCCCCCAGTTAAATTTCCTAATGTTTATGGAATTGATATGCCGGCAAGTAAGGAGTTTATAGCTGATAATCGTACAATTGATGAGGTGGCTGATTTTATTGGATGTGACAAGTTATTTTATCAAAATTTAAGCGATTTAATTGATGCTGTGAAAAGTGAGAGTCCATCAGTAACAGAATTTGATTCATCATGTTTTGATGGTAAATATATCACGGGAGATGTCAACGAAGATTATTTGCTAGCCCTTGATGAACTCAGAAATGATGCGGAAAAAAGAAAAAAGACACAAGCTGATGATACGTTCGATGAAGTAGTTGTATATTAACTGTATTAATCATGATATTTGTTAATTCCTCTAATCAAACACTCTATCTTTTTAAAGATGAGAATCTCATTTTTGAAACTAAGATATCTACATCAAAATATGGCATGGG
>ENA-OSEY01002590-OSEY01002590.1-marine-metagenome-genome-assembly--contig:-NODE-2590-length-11635-cov-4.184634_pt1 | contig 11635 bp, 19 predicted proteins | sample MGYA00248465_ERZ534230 | MGnify/ENA primary metagenome ERZ534230 (study PRJEB26409, sample SAMN06344110) | marine metagenome | isolation source: Sea water from surface | place: Atlantic Ocean:Southern... | reverse complement strand
TATGCTAAGTATGCGTTATAAGTTGATTTTGAGAAATTATCATACAAATTATCTTTATTTGATGAACTAATATTAGTAGGCACACTGTTACCTGCAGAAGCATACTTTTTCCCGTTAGATTGTTGTTTCTGCCCAGCTTGAATCACATTTACCTTAACTGGTGCTTTAGCAGTTGGTCCAAGATTTTCATAACTTTGACTTCCCGTACCATTTATCTCAACACCATCGGTGCCTTCCATATTAATATCTTCTTTTTTAGCATCATTCTTCAAATCATTATGTATAGATTGACCCATGGCAGAGACACTCAAAACACCTGAAATACCTTGCATACCTGGTATTAAACTGGTAATAGCACCTGCAGTATATAATCCTGCACCCACCCAGTTACCTTTCATACCTTCACTTACAGCACCCCAAATATCAAGACCAGTACCAATAATAGGTATAGATCCTAAGATTCCTTTCTTAGCAATTTTTTGGGCAGATTTTTGTACTACTTTCTTACCAACTTCTTGTCCTACTTTCTTTTTACCTATATTAAAGAATCCTTTTATTGCTTTTCTCATACCAGGACCGATTGCCCTTTTTATACCTACAAATGCTTTTTTTACTGCAGATTTGATAACTCTTCCTGCAACTTTAAATGGAAAGGTTACAACTTTAGTAACTAATTTACCAATACTTCTAGCAAAATTACCTGCAAGTTTTATCAAATTGCCTACAATTTTATTGAAGAAATAAACTCCAGTTGTTACTTGTTGAAGAGCAGAGTTTAAATCTATACCTAATTCTTTGAATAATTCTGTATTACCATCTCTCCATGCATTAAACAATCTAAATGCTTTCTTTACAATAAAACCACCAAAAAGAACCATTATTGCTTTCTTCAAACCTTCAAAGAAACCAAATGTTTTCTTCTCTTGTTCCTCTACCTTTTTTCCTGCTTCTTGTTCTAAATCAGTTTCTTCTAATTCTGACTCTGCCTCCTGTTTTTGTTTCTTTTCTAAGAAAAGACTTTGTTGTTTTGCTAATTCTTCTTGTATTTTAGCATCAACCTCATTTCCTTTTATAATTACTTTTCTAATGTTAGCAAGAGATGTTTGTATATTAGCAACACTAGCTTCCAATGCATCTACTCTCTTAGTTAAATTATTAACTGGAGCAACTAAAGCACCACCCTCTGCTTGTACTCTCTTTTCTTCTATAGCACCTTTACCTGCTAATACTAAAGCACCCCCACCAAAAGCCATTTTACTGGTTCTAGCTATTTTCTGTCTATTTTGTTGGGATAGAATACGACTTTTAAATATCTTCTTTCTTTCTGCGGGTGTCAAAATTTTTCCCGTAGCAGGATCTATCCCAGTATCTGCTGCATCCAGATTGGGATTATTACCTATATTGAAAAATTGATCGTTAACCGCCATTTACACCATTTTTTAAATTTTCTTCTTCAATATACTGAGATAAGAGAGTTACATATATTTCTCTCTCCCAAGGCATCATATTCTCTAACTCTGTTAATGAATATTTATGATGTTGCATCAAAGCAAAATTCGTCTTGAAGTATGACTCAAGAGATTCATGAGCCATGGCTACTCGAAAAAAGACGATAACCCTTCTAAAACGATATGATTACTAACTTTAGTTTTAGGATTAACTATATCAAAAGTATGTTTCAACTTTGGCATAGTCTCAAAAAATCTTTCAATTTTTTTGAACTGTTTTGAATTAAGTTGTTCAAGGAAAGTATTTAACTCTTTCTTCGTACAGTCAGAAGCAACAAATGATTCCTCTGGACTAAAGACTTGATCAATACACTCAGCAATCAACTCAAAAGTATCTTCTACCGAAACATCAACATCATTAAAATTAGACTTAATGAACTGTCCTAGAGATGGATATCTTAATCTTAGAGTATAATTATCATCTAAAACTATATCCTTATCATGTTCTGGATCTACATCAAATGTTATTTGATCTATGTCAACTAATACAGGAACTTGTGTCACTCCATCATCAGGACAAGTAATATTAACTTCAACTTGCTCTCCAACAGATTTACCACGAATATGTAGGAATAGATATTCTATCTCAAAAGTTGGTAGTTTGTCTACTTTAATGCCCTTTGTCAATATACAACTGGAAAGAACATCCTTAACAGCACGACCAATTTGTTTTTCATCTTGACTCTCCATTGCTATAACAAGAATTTTTTCTTCTTTAACAAGGAAAGGTCTATATTTTACAGTTTTTTTCGTAATAGGCAACTCTAACTCATAAGTTGGAGTCGTAATGGTTGGTAAAGGCATAATAAATTATAGCAATTCGTATAGTATATAGCAGGGTTATCGTCACTTATTAATTAAAACTACTTCTGCGACTTTTGTTTTGTTTTTCTCTATTAATTTGATATTGTGGTTTTGTTTTCTTCTTCTTACTACCAGATAAACTTATTGTTGAATCTGTTGTAGTTATGACCTGTTCCTCAACATCAGGTCTTGTAACATCATTCTCACTTTGAAGTCTCTCCTTAACATCCGCTATGGTAAGATTATTATACCCTGCACCACTACGATACTTAGATATGTTACTTATAGGACCACAAACATAACGAGTGTATTCAAAAGCACAAGAAGCAGTTAAAATCTTAGATGCATCATACCCAACTTGAACAGCACTTAGGTTTTGTGGGAATAGATTAAAGAAAGTATATTCTAAATTATTAGAATAATCTCTTTCAAACTTCATTATCTTAGTTTCTTCCATTCTATAATCATCAGGATACTGCATCCTGACATAATAGTTTGATTTGCTTTGAGTTACAGGTCCTATTCTTCCACCAGGTGCATGAGTTCCACCTGCAGTATATTCCATCCAATGCTCTAAAAATTTTATAACCTTATACTCTTTATCAACGTAAAAAGTAAGATTAATTGGTACATATATTCTACTATGTGCAAATTTTTCTGTTATTCCTGTATAAGCACCAGTGATGTTTGCAGTAGCAAGGGACGAACCTGGCAATGTTGCCTGACTGCATAGTAAACCCATCTCTCCTGCTATGAATCTTTTATCTACTCCTCTTTTTCTTAAGTAATTACCTAATCCTCCAACTGCTCTACCAAAACGAACTTCATAATGAGAAGTTTGAGCTAGATTAGTTAGAGTTGGTTTAAAATCGCTTATCCTTCTTGGTCTCGGTTTTTCCACACTAAATATCTAATATGAGTTTAATTATACTTATTTAGCATGACATATAAAGGAAAATACCGACCATCTCATCCTGAGAAGTATAAAGGTAATCCCATGAATATAGTGTATCGTTCATTATGGGAAAGAAAGTTTATGGTTTATTGTGATAAAAATAGAAATATATTAGAATGGTGGAGCGAAGAAATTGCTATTCCTTACAGATCACCAATTGATAGAAGAGTTCATAGATACTTCCCAGATTTCTATATTAAAGTAAAAGAATCCCATAATAAAATTAAATCATACCTTATAGAAGTAAAACCTAAAAAACAAACAAAACCTCCAGTAAAACCAAAGAGACAAACAAAGGGTTATATTCGTGAAGCATATGAATATGCTAAAAATCAATCAAAATGGAAAGCAGCAACCGAATATTGTTTAGATCGTGGGTGGGAGTTTAAAGTAATTACAGAAAAAGAACTAGGAGTATGAGTAGATTAGAAGGAATATTAGAAGATTACACAGGTTCGGGAGATGTGGATGATGTCTACCAAGAAGTTCTAGGTGCATTAACAGAGGGTGGTGCTCCAGAGGTTGGAAAGTATTATACTTTTGTATATCGTCCCAAAACACCTCAGTTAAGGTATGATGAATATCCTTTAGTAGCAGTTACAGGTGTGTTTGATTGGGGATTCAAGGGAATTAACTTTCATTGGGGACAATCAAGACAATATACATATCCAGAGATAGTTGGTGGTCTGTATAATATAACTGATGAAGAGATATCCGATGCCCGAAACTTATCTTTCGGAAAATATAGGCTAAATAGATAAAAAAGAGATATTAATGGTCAATTTCGGAGAAAATTACGCAGAGCAAGAGAAATTTTTTGGGTCTGAAGAATATCAGTCAAGTGCAAAAGCAGCGATTAAAAGTGGTGCACCGTTACCCACATTTGAGAAAAATAAGGATTTAGGTAAACAGACTGAACCACCTAGTGAAACACCAAAATCATCTGCACCTCTCAGATATCCTTATGCAAAGATAGATGAGCATGATGATTACATGAGACTTGAAATAGTTGCATTTACTCCACCAGGTTTAGTAAGGGCAGAAGATTCGCTTCGTTTGAGAACCAGTGATGAAATTGCGAAGAAAGATATTAATTATACTATTTTATTACCAGTTCCTCAAGGTGTTCAAGATACTAGATCTGCAGATTGGGGAATGTCAGAAATGGGTCCTTTAGGTGCATTAGCAGCGAGTGCTGCAGCTGAAGGGATGGAGACAGATGGTAGTCTTGCTAGTATGGCAGGAGCAACTTTAAGTGAATTGTCAAGTCAATTTCAAGCACTAACTGATCCTGCAAATAGATCAACAACCAGTAATTTACTTACAGGGGGAATCTCAGCATTAGTTGCAAATGCAATCACAGGTGGAGCAGCTGATACTGCAGATACTATTACCAGACAAACTGGACTAAGAATTAATAAGAATCAACAATTACTTTTTCAAGGTGTAACTGGTAGAGAATTTGGTTTCACTTGGGATATAGTTCCAAGAAGTAAAAAAGAAGCTGAGCAAGTAAAAGTTATCATAAGAATTCTTAAACAATCAATGTCTGCTCAGAGGGGAGGAACAAAAACAGTAAAAGGTTTATTTCTAAAATCTCCAGATATATTTTATCTGACATATATGAAAGGAAAAGAACAACATCCATTCTTAAATGCTTTTAAACCATCTGCACTTACTAGTATGTCTGTAAATTACACAGGTTCTGGAACTTATGCTACATACCATGATGGAAATCCCGTACATTTAAATGTAGGTTTAACTTTCAGAGAATTGACACCAGTATACAGAGAAGATTACTTATCAGAAGAGTCAGGAAATGGAGTAGGATACTAATGGGATTTTTTAGAGAGTTACCAAATGTTGAATATCTGTCTCCACTTGCAGATAGGAATTCTTCTTTCGATTATATAAAAGTTAAAAACTTATTTCGTCGTGTAAAAATCAGAGACGATTTGAAAAAATACTTTACTATCTTTGATAGAATAACTATTAAAGATGGTTTTCGTCCAGATCAAGTTGCAGAATCTGTATATGGGCAAAGCGATCTTGATTGGGTAGTATTAATAACTGCAGGAATAGTTAATGTAAACAATGAGTGGCCATTAAATAGTCGTGAATTATATGAATTTGCTCTCAAAAAATATGGTGCAAGTTTAAATGCAACAAAATATTATGAAACAATTGAAATTAAGGATCTTAGAAATAGATTAATTTTACCTGCGGGTCAGATTGTAGATGAAGATTTTTCAATACCAGACCCTTCTAATCCACTTACTGATCTATCAGGTAATGCAGTTAGAATTGGCATATCCAACTATGAATATGAAACTCGTGTAAATGAGAAAAAAAGAAATATTGAATTACTGAAACCACAGTATCTACAACAATTCTTAAAGGATATGAGAAAGATAATGAAATATTCAAAGTCTTCTCAATTTATTAATACAAAATTAATCAGAACTGCCAATACGAGAATCAAATCTCCATAAAAAAAAGGGGTCTAAACGACCCCTTTCTAGTATATTCTAATATCATTCTTGTGCTAATTTAGCAAAATATGATAACGCATCATCCTCATCTTCAGTTGATGGTGTTTGAGTTGCAGCAGTAACTAATTCTTCTGCAGAACCACGATCATCATCTTCATGTTCAAGATCTTCTGTTGGTTGTATGCGAGTGCTTCCAACTCTTAAAACAGATTCAAGTCTCTTCTTCAAATCATCGTAAGATTTGAATTGATCAGCAGCAACAAACTCTTCAAGAGAGTATTGCTTCTTCCAGATTGCTTCAAGAGCATCGTCATCATCAAGTAGTGGAGTTACAGCAGCAAATTCAGAACTATCATAGTTTCTGTATCCTGCTACGTTCTTTGCCTTCAACTTGAAGTTTGCACCTTGCCAGAAATCGAATGGATCGATTGCTTCCTCATCTTCAAACTCAGGTTGCATTGCTGCAGTAAGTTTGTCAAAGATCTTCTTACCGAACTTATATAAGAATACTTTACCTTCGTTCTCAGGATTTGCGGGATCCTTTACAACGTAGATATTACTAATGTAAGTTAACTTACGTTTCTGCTTTCTAGCAGTTTCTTTACCTGCATCAGTTCCATTGTTCCATAATTCTGAATTATATTCAGATACTGGATCTTTCTGTCCTAATGTGGTTAAAGAGTTTTCGATATACCAACCACCAGGACCTTGGAAGGCATGGGAGTATAGTTTTACGAATGGGAGATCCTCCTTGTCAGGGGGTGGAAGGAAACGTATAACAGCGTAGCCATTTCCGCTTTTGTCTACGTCTAGTTTCCATAAACGGTCATCTCCTGTTGCACCGTTATTGTTCATTTTCTCAACTTCTTTAACTAACTTTGCAGTTAAAGAGCCTAATTTAGATTGCTTTTTAAGATTAGCAAACGACATAATTGGATACCTCGGATTAATTGGATTCGTTGGATGTTTGGATTATAGCAGATAAACTATTAAAAGTCAATTGATGTTTTGTTTCAATGTCTGAATAGTTTCATTCATAGAACTAAACAAAATCTGCATATCAGTACCAGGCGGGAAACCCATACTTGAAATGGATTTCTGCAATGTTTGTGTCATTTTTTTTGCCTCTGGCGAATCTGAAAGAGATAGTCTAGTATACATGACTTTCTGCTTTTCTAATAGTGTAACTAGTTTGTCAATATGTTCAACTTTATCTTCACGGGACATAAATGGATAACCAAATGCACGAGAGTACACTTGTTCTTGTAACTTGTTGATTTCGACAAGTTCTTTTTTAACTATTTCAGAATCAAAAAAATTACTCATCTACTAAATCCCTCAGAATTTTTTTATAGTTGAATACATTAATATTTAGGAAAGGTAGATATTTCCTTATCTTCAAACTGACGGATTCCCACACTGGATCTTGTAATTTTGTATCAAAGTTTTTTACGAAAGAAAATATTTTTTCCAGTATTGTAAGTGTCTCTAATGATATTTCTCCACCCAGATACTTTTTGAGAACTATTGGGTGTCCTTTCGAGCAATTGAATACTTCTTCTAATTTTTTTTCCGACAGCAATTCCGTTGATTGTTCTTTGAACAAGTAAGTCAAACTCTGCTGTCGTTTCATCCAGTCTGCGTACGTTTTTTCTCCAGAATTTATTATTTCTCCAATCCATAAATTTTGAGGTGTGTCGGCAGTTACAAAGTTTGCAAGTAAAAAATCTGTAATTTCTTGATCAGAATATTTCCTAGAAGTCTTTTCAAACCAATACTTATCTTTCCTTTTATTAAAGGATGTCATAGTTGCTCTTGATTTCCCTCCATACGTAAAAAAATCATACTTACGGTTAGTAAAATGATTTTTCATGGAAAGATATGTTTGATAAGTCTCAAAGGGTGTCACTTTCGTCTTCATCATTTTCTTCAGTATCTAGTTCAGTTATAGAGTCAACAGGAACCTCTGCCTCACCAATTCTATACCAGTGTTGAGGAATTCCTATACTATCTTTTCTAACACCTAGATATTCTAAATCAGGATAAGTATGTTCACGCATAATTGCTTGTAAGCGATAGTGCATTAACTCAGATTTAGAAGGCATTATAAGGGTAGTTTTGCTCTCGATGTAGGTTTCATAAAGTTAAGACGGGTTGCGTCCCACTTAAGTCTTTCTTTCAAAGGTTTTGAAATAAGTCTTGTTATTGATTCTACCTCAAGTCCATTAATTTCGCAATAGTAGCAAATAGCATCAATATAATTGAATTCTTCCTCTGCTACGATCTTTTCAATCTCCATAGCAAATTTCTGAGGAGTCAAAAATTTACTCTCAATTGCTTTTTCTAGTTCTTTATTTGGTTCCATAGAGGTCAAGTTTATCCCCAACAAATTTTCTAATATACTTGGTGAGGAGTTTGATGTACTTTCTTTTGTCATACTCTTCATAGACGACGCATTCTCCATTTTCACATGCCATGATAATTACAAGTTTTTTAACAGTTATTCCTGTTAGTTCATAGAGCATACAACCGTATGCCATTGCTTGGACGAAATAATGTTCGATCCATTCTCTGGGTTTAGGTTTTTTAGATGTTTTAAAATCTATTATAGATAACTCTCCATCGTATTCTGCAATACAATCGACTGTTCCTGCAATCCCTAATTCTCTACTATATAGGGCACCTTCCAGACAGTGAATATTATCTATTTTGTTTAATTTTCCCTTTGAAATTTTAAAGAGAAACTCTGATATGGGTGGAACTTTAGGTAGTTCTTCATCATTTTTTAGATAATGCTCTGTAAGGGTATGCATGTCAGTTCCACGAGTTGTGGCAGCTTTTGTAATACGATCTGCCTCCTCATCTCCTACCTTTTTCCTCCAGTTAACAAATATTTCTTTATTGAAATGACTAGTAACTGAAGTAATGGAAACAAGTTTAATTAACTCATCTTCTTCTGGAACTGAATAATAACGAACTCCATCTATAGTCTCCCTAGATAGTTTAGGGAGATTCAAATCAATATGTTTAAACATTACATACCTAACTCAAGTTTTGCAACAAGATACTCTTTTACTAGTCCAGAACGTATTATATCATCTAAACCAAATTCAATAATATCTACTGAAGGCATTGATGTCAATATTTTCATGAAATCAACAATACCATTTCTATCATTGGTTTTAGTTAGATCTGATTGAGTGGCATCGCCACAGAACATAATCTTACTATTATCCCCAACTCTTGTCATTATACTATCTAATTCATGAAAATTCAAGTTTTGAAATTCATCAACTATAACAATTGAATTATCAAGAGTTGTTCCTCTGATAAAGGAGGTTGACCAGAACTTTATAGTTCCTTGTGCTTTTAGATTACCATAGAGCATTTCAAAATCTGCATCAGATGGCATCTGGAACATATATTTTACCATATGTTTGTATGGAATTTGATATATGTCTGCTTTATCCTCATGATCGCCAGGTAGAAATCCGATCTCTCTTGTAGAAACTAGAGATCTTACGAGATATATTGTTTCGTAAGGAGTATCATCACTTAATACATCTTTAAGTGCGTTATAGAGGGTAATAAATGTTTTTCCTGTTCCTGCAACACCATATGCAATCAAATGCTTTCCTTGTGCGTAAGAATCAAACAATTGTGTCTGATGCTCAGTTAAAGGATTTACCTCTGTAAGATAATGTGTATTTAAAGGTTTTTTTCTCTTCATTTGCTTGGTAGTTAGTCCTACACCGATTGGTTGCTCTGTTTTCTTTTTACGTGCCATTTATAATGTTTTCACCCCAGAACCTGGTGCCTTTTGTGCTTTTCGTAGAACATCGTTCCAACCAGGTTTGGATTTTCTTAACTTATCTTTCCACTCTCCAACTTCACCAACACCTGGTGCGTTATCTGGAGTGTAGTATCTTTCCCAATCGGGATTATCAATCTTCCACTGATCCCAGTCGTGAACGCTCATTACAACGTCTTTCTGTTCACCAGTCTTTGTGTTTACAACGGGATATGTAGCCATAATTATTAAGTATTATAAAATTATTTAGTTAGAAGCATAAGGGAGTTCAGTTGATTCGGGATCAATATATCTCGCACGAGTCAATCCAGACTCATTTTTGCCTAATCCATATCCCCAAACAGTTTCTTCAGTGATTGTAGCACCCTTTTCAAGATTTTGTCTAGTTTTCATATCATTAAGTATCTTTATCAATTTATCTCTTTCTAATAAAACCTCATCCTCATAAAAAGATATTATATCCATACACCATTTTTCTACAGTTTTTTCAAATGATATATCTTCCTTAAATTCAACATAACCTTTAGTTGTTGTAGGTCTAGGTAACTTTATAAGAACTTGAGATTTAACAACAAAATTATTATCTTCAGTTTTTTCTTCAAGTGCATAAACAAGTTCTACGCTAGAAACCATTCTAGGAAGATAGGCATGATCTTCAAGTTTACACTTTATTAAATACCATTTAAATTTCATTTTAACTCCACTCTAGAGATTCTGATACTGTAGGGAACTGTTCAATAAAAACTTTCCGACATGCATTAGCAATATCCATATGTTCTTTTTGTGTTCCGTGTGCTGAACGTAAATTTATATAGTGTATCCATGAACGACAAGAACCTGTCATATAGATTCTTGTAGGTGTACACAAAGGTAGTACCATTCTAGCACATTCTTTTGCAACTCCACTATCTAGCATCTGATTATATAATGAAAAAGCAGAACTAAACAAAGTGTTCATTTGTTTTTCTAATTTTTCAACAACTGCAGGATCTAAATCATCTATTGAATTTTGACGATTCTTACTATCTTGTCTTCTTAATTCTGGTAATTCTATAGTTTCTAAAAGTTTAGCATCAGCATATCTTTGAGAAAACTCTTGAAATGTAAAACTACGATGTCTTAATATCTGTGCTGCGATTGCACGAGTAGTTTCTATTTCAAGTGTCATTGTAGATTGTTCAAAAACAGACCAATGTTGATGTTTAATACAATATTTCAACAATCCTGCAAATTTTTCATTATCCTGATTTGAAGGATTAGACACTCTAGCAATATATGCCATGGTTTTCTCTGCATCAGGTGTAATGCTTACTAATTTTACGTTCATTTACCAAATCCTTTTGAATTGTTTTTTTCTGCTAAGAGAACTTCTTCTTTAAGAACTTTTAGTTGATCCTTTATCTCTTTAAGTTTTTCATCACTATATAAATGATCTTGTTTTAGTAATCTTTCAAGTAACTTTATTAATCTTTTTGCTCTAGTCTGGGTAGCCATCGTCATCCTCTAATATTTCATCGTAATCTCCAAAGAGAAATCCATCTACATTAGCTGCCTCTTTATATGCTTCAACATCAGAGTAGACCTCTGCTTTAAGTGCATCAACTGCTAATTCTAATGTACGAACAATGTCCTTTAACTTTCCACGATCCATAGATAAAATTTTATTTCACTCAGTATAGCATAAAAAAAGAAGGGGATCAACCCCTTCGTTTTATTTTCCATATAGAAACTGAACTTCAGCATTTATGATTGTAAGAAATACGGCAGATGCTACCAAAATTTCTAAAACTTCAATCATTTAACACTTGTAAGTTCTTTTTCTACTCTTACACCACGGTAAGTTAGATCGACCTTGTTAGTCTGCTGTGTTCTGTTTCTATCGGTATCATACTTGATACCTCTGTATGTGACTTGTGCCATCGGTTTTTCTCCTAAAGTAGTTGGGATTTTTGCCCCGTTCCTTCAGTCGGCATTTGCGTCCCCGTAGGGATGAACGAACCCGTTCCGTGTCGGCTTACTTGCGTCTTATGGTTCAAAATCGCATTCTTCTTCTACTTTAGTTTTA
>ENA-OSEY01002589-OSEY01002589.1-marine-metagenome-genome-assembly--contig:-NODE-2589-length-11636-cov-6.515269_pt1 | contig 11636 bp, 4 predicted proteins | sample MGYA00248465_ERZ534230 | MGnify/ENA primary metagenome ERZ534230 (study PRJEB26409, sample SAMN06344110) | marine metagenome | isolation source: Sea water from surface | place: Atlantic Ocean:Southern... | reverse complement strand
CCAGATGGTGAGACGATACAGTGGAGAGTAAAAGATACAACCAATGGTGGTGACTTTGATGGTCAAGAGTGGGAAGAAGTAACTGCTAGTGCAACAGTTGACTGTGGTTGTGCAGGTGGTTCAGTTGATATAAATATTGACTCAGCAACATGTGGAAACGGCTCTTCTACACCAATCATAAACTTAATTCCATCAAGTTCTGACACAGCTTATTTCACTGTTCAATACAAAAGAAATACTGATACCGACTGGGTTGCATTTAAGACAGAGGAATCTGTAACGAATGGACAAACTGAAAACCATACAATGCAAGTTACTGTTGTGCACCAGGGAACAATCCAAGTTCGTTATAAAGTTAATAAAATATTAGGTAACTTAAGTTCACAGGAATGGAATTACACAGATACAAAAACAATTAACTGTCCATTCACTGCAGTATTAGGCGAAGCAATATATTCAAGTTGTGGAACAAATTACAGAGCAGCGTCATTTAAAGTAACAAATACTAGTTCATCTACATCTGCTGCTCAATTCAGAGTTCAGTACAAAATTGTGACCTCCAGCACAACAGTCACAGATTGGACAAACTCTTCCATAATAGATGCTGTTGTTGCTCCTGGAGCCTCTCTTGTAACTACTAATAATCTACAAATAACTGAAGGGCAAAAAATAATTTGGAGATACGAATCTGTCAATACTTCTGAAGATTTCCTAAACAACTGGACAGAGGACGATACAAGTGGTTATGTGAACTGTGTAATCAATGTAACAGTTACTAATGCAATGAGTTCATGTGATGCTGGATCACAGACAGCGACACTTAATTTAACAAATGATGAATCGGATAATACTGTATATTTCCAGGTACATTACAAAACAGGCAATTCTTGGATTTTGAAGTCTGCTAATTTAGCAGTTAGTCCCGGCGACACAAATAGAACCTTAACTGTTGATGTTGAACATACCAAAAATATTCAGTGGAAATATAAAGTAAGTGACACAAGTAATGATTTCGGAAATTCTGAGGAAGTTGAACTTGCAGCCTCAGCTACTGTTAACTGTCCAATTCTGGATGCAACTGGTGTTTCAGCATTTGGCGCTTGTGAAAGTGGACAGAGAAAATCAACTTTTACCATGATAAACTCTGCTTCCGCTAATGCTCCAGCATACTTCTATGTTCAATATGATTTGAGTGGCGACAATGATTCATGGTTAAATGCAACTCAAGCAAACCTCGTAGCCGCTGGAGGTCAAAATAATGTGCATGTATTTGTTCCTAATGGAGAGACAATTACATGGAGATATTATCCAATGACCACAGCTACAACTCCTGCTGATAATCAATGGATAGCTGAAACTACCAAAACTCCAGAGGATTGTTCTTTAGATACACTCATCTCCCATACATTAGATGCATGTATTAGCAATTCCCAAGTATCTAGATTTGTCCTAACTAATAACACAGCAGGAAACGTTTATTATCAAGTCGAATATTTTATTGAGGGTACCTCAGCATATGTTGTTGCAGATAATGACTTATTACTTAGCGCAGGTTCACCGCAAGCATTTACACAAACTGTAGATTCTGGAAAATACATTCAATGGCGTTATAAAGCAGCAACATCCCAAAATGGTTTATTATCTGCAGCTTATGTTGATCATGTTGAGAACACTGAATTTAAAAAGTCTGTGAATTGTGAAAGTATTGATCCGAGTGTCATTCAATCATTTGGTATCTGTTATAACGATACAAAAGAAGTTAAATTTATAATAAAAAATAGTTCAAGTGCTACCACTACTGCATTTTTTAAAGTTCAGTATAAAATTGGATCTGGAGAATGGATTGATAAACCAGACCAAACAATTGGTATAGGTGGTCAATATCCACATTCACAAATTGTTGCATCTGGACAGACAATACAGTGGCAATACAAAGTCGCAAAAACTCAAGCAGCCCTTCCAACCGGATGGACAACATTAAATGCAACAACTATTGCCTGTAGTGGCGGGGAAGATATCTCAGTAACATTTGATACAAACTGTGATGCTAATGGCTATAAGACCTCTAGGTTAAACATATTTAATTCAAGTTCAGGAACTTTATACTACAAAGCCGAATACACATTTGAAGGACCTAGTAGCAATAACTGGACTGCTGCAGCTGAACAAGTTGTTATAGCGACTGGAAATTCAACATTTTTACCAATATCTGTTCAACAAGGACAAGCAATCACTTGGAGATACAAAGTGTCTGAAACTGGAAATGATTTTAGCTCCTTAAATTGGACTACATCACAGACTTCAGATGTAGTAGATTGTACGGGAGTAAGTATATCTACTCCATATACCTCACTAAGTCAGTGTGTTTCTGGTGCAAAGACTTCAACTTTCAATTACACAACATTGTCATCCAGTGCAAACGCAGCTTATTTTCATATACAATACAGAATTGATGGTGGAGCATGGATTAATAAAGTAACATCTTCCGATGGAACGCTTGCTGCTGGTCAGTCTAATTCAGTTACACAGTCTGTAACTTCTGGAAAAACTATCGAATGGCAATATAAAGCAGCTTACAGTTCAACAGCTCTAACAAATGCGAGCTTCATCAGTCTTGCAGGTGGTGCAGAAGAGGTTGATTGTGGAGTACAGTTAACAGTAAGTCATAACTTTAGTACATGTACAAATCAAACAGCTACTTCTACGCTTTTATTAAAAAATACAGGAGCAACTCCAATGCTTGTTACTGTACAATCTAAACTCAACACTGGAGATTGGGCGACTGAAGTATCAACATTTGAAATAACAGCTTCAAATGAATTATCGTTAACAAAAACAATAGTTAGTGGTCAAACTATTAGTTGGAAGTATAAATATGCCGGAACAGTCGTAAAACTTGCTGCAGCATCAGAAACAACGATGGATACAATACCGGCACTAGATTGTGAAACAGCTGTACTTAATCAAGTTGGTGTTAGTAATATTCTTAAATCCTGTGTGTTAGGAAAGAGAATTTCTGAATTAACTTTTACAAATAACTCAACTGAAACAGTCTATGTAGAGGCTTGGTATGACACAGGGTCTGGCTATGTCCTCAAAGGAACATATTCTGTTGTAAATGGAACGCCAAGGGTGCTGGAGTCTCCTGGTGCTGATCATCAAGCAAGCGTTAAATGGAAATATCGTTTGGGACTTTCCAGTTCAGTAACTGGGAACTTTACAGAGCTCAGTGCACTTACAGTTGATTGTCCACAGACATCTCAAGTTTCAGCTTCTCTTGAAGCTTGTACTAACTTAACACGAGATTCCAAACTCAATATTAAGAATACAGGAACAGTAACTCAGTATTATCAAGTTTATTACTCAGTAAGCAATGGTAGCTATCAATACCTAACAGAAGTATCTATTGGTGCAGGTTTAGAAAATAATTCTAGTTATGTGAATTTATCTTCTGGACAATATATCAATTGGAAATATAAGTCATCCACTGTTCAAGGTGATTTCACTAATGCAAATGATACTTTTGTCACAAGAACTGCGACAGTGAATTGTATTGATGATAGTTTGTCAGCATCAACAAGTAACACATGTACCCCAAATGGAGCTACATCAACCAAAACTTCTAAATTTACCATTACAAATAGTTCAACAGACTCAAAACAAGTTGAAGTTCAGTATTCAACAGACAATGTTACATTTCTCCCAATGGGTACACATATCGTTACTAATACACAACCGTACGTAGATGATAGGTTATTTACAACAAACTACTTTACTTACAGATATAGAATTTTAGGTACTACAAACTGGTCTCCAACAGAAATTAGCATAGCTCCATCAGATTGCTCTACCCCAACAAATGTTATCAGTGCATATAATACAAATGAATGCGAAAGTGGTAGTTCATTTGCTAAATTAACAATTCTTAACCCTGGTCAAGCAGCAACTGTAATTTATGACATTAATATTAACAACGCTGGTTGGCAGAGTGGGGGAAGTAATTCTGTAAATGGTACCTTTACTTCATCTGGTATAAAAGTACCAGCTAATACTCCTTTCCAATGGAGATACAAATTGTTATCTGATACAACTTATAATTATGTAGATGGCACTGCGAATAACTGCTCTCAAGCAAGTTCTATTACTGCTGTTACAGAAATTATATGTCCTGAAGACACTAGTAGCAAAACTGCTAGATTAAAAATCATAAACGTTGGTTCGCAGTCAGTTAGTGCAATGTATAACTACACAATCAACAATGGATCGGTACAGTCTGGCTCAGCACCGGTTCCAATAAATCCAAATTCCTCTGGATACTCTATTGAAGTTCCTCTAAACACTGGAGACCAAATCGTTTTTGGATATAAGCTTACAAGTGACACAAGCTATCAACAAACTCCATCTAAATCAACTTCAGAATGCGGTATTGACTTAATCTCAAATCCTCAATTAATTCAAACAATTTCTGAATGTACTGCAAATACTGCCGTATCAACAATAGAAATGAGAAACCTCTCTGATCAAGTCAAAACATTTTATCTTGAATATAAATTAAATGATGGACCATGGACTAACTACGATACAGTAACAATCAATGCCTCGAGCCCTATTACTAGACCATTAAATGTAACACAAAATTCAACAATACAGTGGAGAGCTCTTGATAATAGCTATACACAATATGACCTAAACTCTCCATACCAGGTGTCTCAAGTAGAAACAGTTATATGTGAGTCAACCACAAATACAACTCTGCCTCCTGTGAAATATATATTTGAGCCAATTGTTTCAACTAACAGAGTTTGTGACTTTGATGACGGTGGTGCTGAGTTTGGTATAACAGTAGACAACTCAAGATCTAATGTATCTGCACGAGTATTGAAGAAAATCTGGATCAACACAACACTTATTGCTCAGGAAACCGTTACAGTCCCAGCAGGTCAATCTGTTGATTTCTCTTCTATTGAAGTTGGAGAAAATAAATTCTTCACAGTTGCTCTTGAAGTGACAAATAATGAAAATGGCAAAGTTCAAAAAATGATTAAGAACAAGGATGCAGACTGTATCGAAGATGAAAGGCCAATTAATGAGGGATTGAATCCTAGTGATGATATTCAGGCCTCTGAAGACATAGATAATGTTATGGATGGTGACGGTGACGATCAAGAAATGGAAGATAATGGTGAGTCACTCTTATTCCTTCCAGGTGATGATTTTGTTGAATTTGTTTATAACGAAGATGCATCCAACCCATTTGTTCCACAATTCACAGATGATTCTCCTCCAACACCTGGAATACCATTTACGGGTCGAAATGTTGGTGGCTTTATCATTTCTTTTGGATTACTTCTAATGGGACTTGGAGCTTTTATACTAAGAAGAGCGTATTAGTTTGACATGGCGTATTTTTTTATATATTTACTGATAATAATCGTCAATATTTTTGCTGTATTATTTGTACTAAAAATCAGAAGAAATAGATTAAATGATGCAGATGTCATTACAGATGCAACGCTTTTAGAAGAAGGTTCAATCGAGCAAGTAAGAACTAAAAGGTCATTCTCTCTATTTAACAAACAAGATCCGGGTACAAATATTTTTGTTGATTATGAAGATATAGAAGATGACATAGCAGAGCAAGTATTCGACGGTCAATTTCTAGATATTGCTGTAGAGGAAAAAATCATAAAGAAAAAAGGCAATTGGTACCTATATGGAGAGGAAAAACTTGGGTATGGAAAAGATAAAGCTAAATATTATTTGCTTGAGAACCCTGATGTAGCAAGTGAGATTAGGAGTCAGTTAAGTGTTGCAATTGAGATAGACAATGAAATTAATCAAAATGATTTAAAAAAATTAAATACTGATGATTCAGGAAATCAAATAAATGTATCTTCAAACGCTATTGAAAACCAACGCTCTCTGAGTTTTATAAATCAGAATTTAGAAGTAGAGCTTTCAGAAGTATATATAAAATCAAATATTCTTAAAAAAGTTTTAGAGAATGCAATTGGTACAGAGGTCATGATAAGCATAGATGTCAGTGAGAGATTTAATCCGTTAATTGCTGAACCTGAAAACTTCAATGAGGATATTGTAACAATGCTTAAAGAGTTAGATTACTTAACTTCAGCAGTTAAAAATATATCAAAAAATGCAAAATATCTAGGTATTGAAGTTACAGAGGAAATGCTTCGAGAGAAGTTAACATTGATGACTTCTAATCGCTTTTCAATTGTGTTTACAAAAAAACCAGTTGAGAAGCATAGAAATTTTCCAAGACTTATTTTTGATTTTCCAGTAAAAAAAAACCGAAGGCAAAGAGAAGCAACGGTAACTAGTAAATCTGCAACAAGCCAAAACACAGGTAAAAGATCACTTCTTCCCCTTGGTGTAGGCCTTTTAATAGTAGGATTTATAATTCTAATTTACTCTGTTAACCAAACATTTTTTTCCACTTCAGTTATTAATGATGAGCAAAATTTATTAGAAAACAAATTTCAAGTTAGTGAGATTAGTATCTCTGAAATGAGAAATCAAAAAATAATGACTGAACAATCTTTAGATAATTTAGAACAAACAGATGAATTTCAAGAGTCACTTCTTTCAATTGCAACAAAAACTCTTACTAATCAAGCTGCAAAAGCTGAGTTCTTACCTGACGTTGTTGGAAGATTAACAATTTTATCTGCAAATATAAATCATTATGTAGTTTTTGGAGCAACTAATAAAAAATTAGAGTATGGACCAGGATATATACTTGGAACTTCACTTCCTGGCTCAGGTGGAAATTTTGCAATTGCTGGACACAGAACTACCTATGGTGCACCATTTGGTAATCTTGACAGAGTTCAGGTTGGTGAAACAATAATATTTCAAACAAATACAAATCAATATAAATATAAAGTTATTGATGTGAAAATTATTTCTCCAGAAGATAATTATGTTCTAGAAAATTATGGTGATGACAGGATCACGTTAACAACTTGTCATCCTAAATTTTCTGCAAAACAGAGACTTGTAGTAATAGGGCAGTTAGAAAAAGTAGAGGTGTTTGGGTAGTGAAAAAACTGATCATTTCATTTATATTTTTCTTTTCTTTTTTTAATGGTGTATTTAATAATGGATATCCAGACACAAAATTATATGAATCTGACGAAGCAACCATAGAAGTAGACTCAGCGAGAATAGATAAAGACAATTTACAAATTTCTTGGTTAATCAATGGTATAGAAAATATTGACGAAGTAATCCTCTCAGTCCGAGAACTTACACCAGATGGATTGCTTGGAGAGCCAAAAGAATTTAGTGAATTCTCAAATCAAGGTCAAAAAATTGTAGAATGGGATGGTTCAACAAATCTATCTATCATTTTAAAAATTTTAACTACAAACTATACCCAATATAGTGGTCCGGATTGTGATTCAGTTTATTGCTACAGAGATATAACTACTGAAATTACATCAGATGAATATATAATTAATAAAATTCCTGATTTACCAGTAGTCACTACTTCATTACCTATAGAAAGTGATATAGAAATTGAAGAAGAAAACGTTGTTGATACATCAACAAATATAACATTCACAAATGAACTTATTACAACGATTCCACTATTTAGTGACATTGATTTTTCAGATCAGGCAAAGAATGCTTTTGCATTTCTAATAACTTCTGGAATTATATTTTTGTTTTATGGAGTTTTACTTGCTCAAGAATGGTTCAATAGAATTATTGCTCACTACAGAGTTAGGTGGTCAAATCGTGAAAGTAAATTAAAAAACAAAACAAAACTTGAAACAGCTATGGAGATATCACTTGTCGCTCTTATTACTTCTCTCTTGTATGCATTTGTTGAGGAAGGTTTTACATTTTCAGTACGAGATGAAAACTTAGCAATATTTCTTGGAGTTTTATTTGGACTCATAATTGTTACTTTTTTCTATGAGGGCATTGAGTCTCTTATTGAATATTATTTATATGACCAAATTGTAAAATTCGATTGGAACCCTCAAGCGATGTTTTTTGCAATTCTTTCAACTGTGCTATTTATTGTTATTGATCTTCCATTTGGATTCATACTAGGTTTTATTGCGGCCATACACGTAGTTTCAAAAAGACCAAAAGCTGAATTGTCACCGAAATTTTATTCAATGATTAGTCTTTCAATAGTTGGATATTTTTTCTTTTACGCTACTTCGTTTGAATCTGTTAGTTCTTCGGGTGTTTTAATGGCAATATGTAAACTTACTTACTTAATGTGTTTAGAGGGAGTTATATTCAAAGCAGTTCCTTGGGGTGGAAATGAGTTATTTGATGCAATTGGAGACTCAGACGGAATATATCAAGCGATGCCTATTGTTAGCTTTCTGATAAGTATTTGGCTTTTTATAAGAATTCTTGTCCTTCCACCTGATAGCGAGTTTAATGAGCTACAACAAACTTTATTACAGAGTGGACAACTTGCATACAGATTTATGATTGTTTTACTTGTTTATATATTAATTATTCTGTTACTTGGTAACTTTATGAAAAAATATGCTGAATTAAATAGACCTGCTGACTATGAAGAAAGTTTAAAACTAGATGATGCAGAAATATCAGATCTAATAGATGATGAGTTAAACGATTCAGTAAATGAGTGGTAAATTAACCACAACTCTTGTTGTCTTAATTGTTATATTTATAGGTGGGTCTTACATATATGTAATTAATAATCCAGTTGAGATAAGTATTCAAGCAACAATTGGAAGTACGAAATCTTCTACAGTTGCAACAACTACTACTACTTCAACAACAACAACTACTACTTCAACAACAACTACTACTTCAACAACAACAACTACTACTTCAACAACAACTACTACATCAACGACAACTACTACTACAACAGTTCCAGTCACTACAACAACAATTGAAGTATCAGAAAAGGATGACTCAGTTACCATAAACACGGATAGTCCAGAAAATATTGAAATTTATGAGGGTGAATTTACGTCATTTGATGGATTTGAAGGTCAAAATCAATTCAACCTTGATGGATTAGTTAATAATTTACCAGAAGAATTGAGAAAATCTGTGGAAAACAATGTCATATTTGTCAATGGATGTCACTCTTACGCCGCAACAATTTTGGGAAGGTGCCCTTTTGGCGTGTGGGATTCAGCAGGAACATTTGCAGATGGCTCAACAAATTCAAATTGGAAATTATCTGTCTGGGTTTCTAATAAAGCATTTGCTAACAATAGAGCTTACGATACATTGCTTCATGAAACATCCCATGCACTTTCATATTTAACAAGAAACTGTGTAAATCCCGAAGGAGAAAACCAAAGAAAATACGCTCAAGAATTTTTTGGGAGTGAGGAATTGTTTGCTGATGCACTAGTCCTTTACTTCGGAGGAGATTATGTTTATTACCGTGATAATGCTGTTCTACAAGAATCAGAGAGAACATATATAGAAAATTACATAGCTCTTTGCTGTGAAGATTAAATTATTTACTTAGAATAGATTCTAATCTAAATGATTAATTTATAAAGCTTTAGATACTTGTAATTATTCAACTAAAACAATATGCTTTTAATATGTCTATTCAAGAGTTAAGCAATTTAATCTCTTCTTCTATAACTTTTAAAACTATAACTCCAATGATTCCTGTTATGTTTTATTTTTTGGGTACTCAAACGAAATATCAAGATATAAAAGAAACGATAGAAAATAAAATAACATTCTCTTATGCAATATTTTTTCAAATATTTGTATTACCTTTAATTGGGTTAACATTATATTTAGTCTTTAACACGAGTATATTTGCTGTTTCAATTGCGATTGTTTTGTTGGCACCAGGTGGTTTTATATCTGGAATTTTAACGCATTTTAAAAAAGGCAACATACCTCTTTCAGTCTCACTTACTTCACTGACGTCACTCATAACTCCATTTACGACAGTTTTTTGGTTAAGTATTATTTCAATTGATGCAGAGGAGTTTTCTTTTAACTTCTTAGAGACATTAACCCAATTAACTTTATTGATTTTCATACCTTTTCTAATTGGCTATTTCCTAAATTCAAAAGATATAGGCATAGTAAATAAATTATCTTCCTTTTTAGATAAATTTTTAAAACTATATATAGCAGTAATTTCTTTAACTGGACCTTTTGAATTACGTGAAGCACTAATTGATTACTTTTCAGAGAGTATAACTATTGTCCTTGTTGCTATAGGAGTCGTCTTTTTAGCAGTTGAAAGTACTTCTCGACTTTTAAAGATCGAAAAAAAGGATGCAGTGACAGTTTCTATTGAAGCTTTATGTCAGAATTTTCCAATAGTATTAACTTTTTCAATACTTTTCAATTTGCCACAAATGGCAGTATTTGGTGTATTTTATTATCTAGCAACACTAGTAATAGTTGTTCCTTATTCATTAATTAGACCTCTAAATTAAAAAAAATTAAAAACTACATCTTTAAAAAAAGTATGTATATAATAAAGATGTCTTTCAGACAAAACAATTCACAAATCATTTCCAAAAAATATGATTTTATATAGGAGAAAGAATGTCCGCAAGATCACAATTACAATCAAAACCGGTAGCAGACCTTAGGTCAATTGCTGAAAGTTTAGGCATTGATCATAAAGGCCTTCAGAAAGCAAAATTAATTGATTTATTAGTAGAACATAGTGATGAAATTTTAGATGTAGACGAAACCGAAGTAGCTGAAGTTATTAGTAAATCAAATAACGATGACGGCCCATCTGTAGTTAGTTCTGGAGATAGTGAAATAAAAAAAGGTGATACTAGAGATGGTATTCTTGATATTCTTCCAGAGGGATATGGCTTTTTGCGTTGTAATGGTTATAAACCAAGTGAAGATGATGTTTATGTCGCAGCAGGACTCATTAAAAAATTTAGAATGCGAAAAGGAGATATGGTTTCCGGACCAATACGTGCTCCAAGACAAAAAGAAAAATATCCTGCACTTATTGAGCCAAATACAGTAAATGATGCTGATCCAGAACTCCTAGCTAGGAGAGTAGATTTTAATAAATTAACACCTCTTTTTCCAGATGAGAGATTAAAACTTGAAATGGATGGAAAACCTGAAAAAATTCTTCCTAGAATTATTGACCTGATTGCACCAATAGGAAAAGGACAAAGAGGATTAATTGTATCTCCGCCAAAAGCTGGTAAAACAACAATTCTTAAAGAAATCGCAAATTCAATAACCACTAATAATCCAGAGGTCTACTTGATGGTTGTCTTGGTTGATGAAAGACCTGAAGAAGTAACAGATATGCAAAGATCAGTTGATGGTGAAGTTGTATTTTCTACATTTGATAGACCGCCAGATGAGCACACTCAAGTTTCTAAGTTAGCAATTGAGAGAGCAAAAAGATTGGTTGAGGAAGGTAGAGATGTTGTTATTCTTCTTGATTCAATCACACGTTTAGCTAGAGCTCACAACTTAGCAACTCCTGCTAGCGGTAGAATTCTCTCTGGTGGTGTCGATTCAACTGCTCTTACTCCACCAAAACAATTCTTTGGCGCTGCAAGGAATATTGAAGGTGGGGGAAGCTTAACAATCCTTGGAACAGCACTTGTAGAGACTGGTTCAAAGATGGATGAAGTTAT
>ENA-OSEY01002587-OSEY01002587.1-marine-metagenome-genome-assembly--contig:-NODE-2587-length-11639-cov-6.224442_pt1 | contig 11639 bp, 23 predicted proteins | sample MGYA00248465_ERZ534230 | MGnify/ENA primary metagenome ERZ534230 (study PRJEB26409, sample SAMN06344110) | marine metagenome | isolation source: Sea water from surface | place: Atlantic Ocean:Southern... | reverse complement strand
CAAGAGTCTGGGGTAGGACTGATAGAAAACCTTCGTCACTCACCGAGCTCTGAAATAATATCTGTAATCTTCTGTAATATTTGGGATGGAGCTTACCACAATCGAGACTCCCTGTCAACTTCAATTGTGCCACTTCAGATACTGTCCACTGGTCTTGGCAAAGTGAGCTCTTGTACGCTAGAATGGATATACTCATCGGGGAAGAGGTTGATACTTCTTGCCCAGTCGATCTTGTCAACTTTTAGGTCATTCCAACATTCAATATCTAGCGTGACCGTGTACACACATTTATGCATGATGTATGTGTATCTCGAAGTGTATACATCTAGTATACATGAATCTCGAACACCTGTCAAGTATGTGTGCGTATGATGATATAGCTCGTCTAGATGTATGTGATATGTCTCGACTAGATTCAGTATTCTAGTATGATATAGTGATGATGAATGATGCTGAGAATCTCGACTAGACTTTATGAGATTGTGTGAGAATCTCGACTAGAATTTTCTTGGCAATCTCGACTAGAAAAATGTGTGGATTCTCAGATTTTTATGCCCGCTGACTTGACAAACTGCCCTCCTCATGCTACGCTCACTTAGTCCACAACACCCAGACACATTCCATACAGATTCTAAACAGATTACCTAACGGTATAATTTACTGTTTTATATTTAAAAAACCTTTTTTTAATTAAAATCAAGGTCTTTCTGTATCATACAATACATTATGATGGTCTGAGAGTCTTTGTTCCCTCCTGTGTAATTCTAATCAGATTATAGCATGAAAACTTGTGAAATGCTACCGTTTATAGTGGTCTGAACACACAATCATATCACTTTCATATCACATTGATTTCGCCCTTCGAGTCTCACTCTGATACACTTAATTCTTACAACATTCTACACTCTTTTATGACTTCTACATCATCCCTTCTAAAAATATTTACAAGTCTCCGAACAACCATACCAAAGGTATGTATAATTCTATTAAATTACATCCCCTTCGTATCTCTGACTCCATATCGTTAGAGAATACTTAGTTCCTTCAAGTATCGGTACTGATGTATGTCCATGAGTCACTTGGCCTGGAAATAGTATGCACTTACCTACTGGTATCTCTGAGTTATCAAAGTCTTGTCTTGGAAATTTTAACTCTCCACCTCTATAATCATCATTTAACTTGACACTTCCAGTAACTAAACTTGCATCATTATGTAATGGTAAATCTCTTTGCATATCCATTGCATACTTGATAATAAAAGCATCCCTCATTCCCCACATATGACAGGGTTCCCAATGTTTCCATACAATTGGATATACATTTGTATTCCAATGCTCCTCTATCTCTTCATATAATCCGATTTCCTTCAACCTTAATTCCTGTCCTTTGACTTTATCGTATGAAAGTGATTTAAAGAAATGTGAGTTATTCTCTGCAAATTGAATCATATTCTTACACATATCCACACTCATAAAATCTATGAGTAACATATCATTCTGAAGTATCTCAAATTGTTGAGAAGTATTATATACGATAATTGGTTCTTTATGAAACTGATAAAACAACTCTTTAAACTTCTTCTTCGCACTCTCTCCTCCGTTACCATGATAGGCACAACTGAAACATTTTGAAATTGGATTATATAACTGACTACCTCTCTTCACGACCTCTGGTTCGTGGCAACTGAAAATATATGCTTCAACATCACATCCAATACTATGATTCCCTGTCAGATATTCCTTTTGTACATACAATTGGTCATCATCAAAGTTTTCTAGGGGTTTTGAGAATAGTTCCTTCAATGCACCCACCCGACCTATGTACATTCCTGAGTTTAGATACTGATATGGGGTGTCCTGATTTACATTCGCTGCTCGCAACTCGCTCGCCAACCCCTCGTCTGGCCAGCAAAACCGCTCGGAAGAAAAAACAATATCCTGAGAGAATTCCATATATCTTGATATTATCTCATCTGTGCGGTCTGAAAGAAATGTATCGTAACCATCTAAGAATAGTAAAACATCTGAGTCTCTCTTGTCTTTGAGATATTCTTTGACTAAATTAATCTTATGTCCTCCTCCCTGTCCTTCCATTGTTCCACCTTCCCACTTCACACCTTCTCCCAAGTTTTCAATCTGAGTATCGGTCTTTGTTGCTGACTTGAATAGATAACCTGCTTTGTCGGGGTCTGTGGCAACTGTGACAACTTTTAAATTAAAATCAATAAAATAATCATATCGACTCTTTGCCAATACATCTGAACCGCCATCCTTTCTGTCGATGGGTGTTACAACATTCTCCTTATATGCACATACTTTCAACTTCTCCATACACTTGGGTAGATATTCGTCAACTGGTATGATATGTTTCTTTGCGTGTTCATTCAATAATATTCTTGCACTTGCGGGTGTAACCATATATGATAATGTCCAGTAGGGATATACTGGTTTTACAAATGTATCATCTATGGGTATGCTCTCTGACATTTCTTTCCACCCAAGATAGATGAAATCATATCCCTCTCTTTTCATTCGATACAGTTCATCATAGGAAAACTTATCTGTAATGACAGCATCATCCTCAAGAACAAGTATCGGTTCATTTAATTCAATGCACTTTTCCCAAAGCTTCCAATGTGATAAAAAGCAACCAACCTCTCCTTTGGTCAGTTTTGTTTTCAGTATGGGGTCAATCCAACTATGGTCTATATCAAACCCCATGTTGACTAACACATCATAATCAAATGTTCTTCCGTCAACTGCGTTGATTACTTCGTATGATATGTAATCATCATTGATAATTTTAAAGTTCGATAATCTATCCGCTCTCTGTGGTAGATTAATTACAAAAGTTTTCATTGTACGTCTGCGTATCGACCCTCCTGAGAATGATACATTTGAACGTCTGCACTCTCTCTTCGGTTCTTAATATATTCTAATTCATGCCAATTAAAATGATAGCACAACATTAAGACATGATTCTTTTTATGTAAAGATGTCCTCTGTTGTTCAACTGGCATATCTGTAACACCAAGTTCAATGGTTATATAATGCTCTGTCTGGGGAAACCCTCTCTTTTTGGGTGTGGGGTCACATTTGAAGTACACCCAACCTTCATGAACCATGCCGAGTGCGGTAGTCCATCTGACGTAATCATCAACTTGGGGTTCGTACATTAATCGGGTATCGCTCTCAGTTCGTCAGGATTGACTCCTTCTAACATCATAGCTTCTAAAACCTTCCTTGCTTCATCCTTCGTAAGTTTGATAGCATCTTTATTCACAATACCCCATCCTGTAGTGAAATACTGCTCAACTCGGTACTTGCGACTCATTGTGTCTCCTCTAAGTAAATTCGGATATAAAGTAATCATAAGAAACTCCTAACTGTTTTGCTTGGTTCTTATAATAGAGTTGTTTATACTTGCGTGTGGATTCCCTGCGTAAGTAATTCATTTCCTCCACACTCGCATGATTCATAAACGACTTAAAGGTAGTTATAAAGGTTTGGATTTCCTCATCTGACATGACGTAACTCCCTTTGTACTCTATTATATATCAGTTAGACTTACCTCCACAATCGCATACCTTTCGGATTTGTGATACTTTATCCATCACATTTGAAATCGCAATGTAGTTTGCTTTCTGTTCATCTGTAAGTCCATCGCTGTAACAGGGGTCGATTTCTGTCTGGTCAGTACGATAGAATTGTAATGCACGATAAACAATGAGTAGTTCATCTTTGTTCATGTCAATCAGGGTCATGTTGTAAGTCCTCCTATTACTTTGAGCATTTGGTTTTCCTGTGCTTGATAGATTTTGTTTTCAATTTGTTCAATCATGTACCTTTCGTGGTCATCATTGTATTCAAAGTCTTGGACTATGAATTTAAGAAACTCTAACTGTTCATTGTTGAATGTAAGCTTTTCCATTAAAATACCTCTGGTTCGGGTTCGGTTAAATCGCTCTCCTCTGCGATTGAACAAAATTCGTGGTCATAGAACATATCATCCATGTCATAGTCGCTATCTGCGTAGTAACCACGATTGTAGAGTGAAAGTGCTTCCTCTTCGGTTTCTGCATAGATTTTTATATTTGCATAACCAGTAAACTTTTCTTCAATAATATAAGTCTTAGTCATAATAACCTTCCTCCTCCCTTTCTTCTCTGATTTCTTCAGATGCCATTGTAAAAAAGTCTCTGATTGTCATATCAGGATATTGAAGTAGGTAGGAACATAATGCACCCATTTGCATATGCCTACTTTCTGCCATGTGGATTTGCTCCATAACTGTGTTGGCATCCCATTGTAGTGATTCTGAATTTGTCATTATGCCACCTCCAAGTCAGATAGGAAACACTCAACTGTCATGATCTCATAATCATGAATGTGAGTCTTAACAACTGCATAGTTGTTTGATCTCTCAAGTAATACAACTGAACCAGTAAGGTCATCATGTACTTTTGACTTGACTTGAGTACCTAATTTAATCATTTGGGGGTTCTCCTTTGCTTATATACTAATTATAGTACATTTTTGGGCATTTTCAACCACTTTGTACCACTTTTTCCTCTGTCACATACCTGTGTGCCTTTCTGTTGATTTAGGGTTACTATCATACCAGACATGAATTTCATCGGTGTTGTAGGTCAATCTGAGAGGACTTATTTGGTATCATCTGATACATTTAGGAATTTTTCCCTTTCTTCCCTCCTTTCTTCCCTAAAATCATCTAATTGATGAATAATTACTGATATTTTTTGGTTCATGTCCAATAACTCACTATTGTTTATGAATAGTGAGCTGTTCAGTAACTTCATCATCACAAGTGAAGTTGGAATTGCTACGACAACTCCTGTAAAAAATGCTGAGATCATGATTCAATCCAATCGTTTGCGTGTCTGTCATGTATGAACTCTTGTAATGCTGTATAAGAGCCAACTGTGTCTGTTACATAGTCCTCAAGTACTTCATACAAGTTCTCATCATACTCATTGATTTCATCTTCAAGTTCGACATCAGTTAGTTTCTCAACATTATTCCACAATACATCACGAACATACGACACCATATCTTCTGTGGTCATTTCGTTGATTTGAAATTCAACAAACTCATTTTTAAGGTTATTGAACTGGTCAAGTGTTAAATTACTCATCTGTACCTACCTGCTCAAGTGCGTTCATGATTCTTACAGTTCTGTTTAACAAAGCATCCCTGCAATCTACTAAGTCATCATCAGATAATTCTCTGAGTGATGTGTTGAGTTCCTCTGCTTCATTCCAAGCATCCTCTATCAGAATTGGATTTGAACCATCTGAAAATTCCTGTAGTCTCTCAACTACCTCCTCTGGGTAAAATCCTCTAAGGTGGGCATCTTCGCCAAATGCAATTTCATAAACTGCTTCAATAAGTTGTTTGGGGGTCATTGACATTAGTTTTCTCCGTACTGATTGACGATTACATCTTCGATCTCATTTAACTGATCGGGTGTGAGTGACTCAATGATTGAATCAAGTAAGTCATACATTGCAAACTGATCGTTTTCAATGATGTGAAACAACTCTGAAAGGATAGTTGTTTTCTGATCTTTGTAACGCATTAGATAAAATCTCCTTTAAGTTGAATTTCATAATCGACCCAATTAACGCACCAACCAATCTCATCTGAGATAGCATCGGCAACATCTTCCTCTGAGTCCACTTCCCATACACCAAGACAATCATTCTCAATTTCAATTTGCTCATCATACTTGACTCTGTAGTCAACATTGCTGTCCTCAAAGTCAAGGTTGATCGCTGTAACTAAAACTTGCATAATTACTGTGTTTGATGTATATACTCATTATAGAGAATATCCTTGATTAGTTCAAGGTCACTTGTGCCACTTTTAATAATGGTATACTCCTCGTATGAAGCATCGTTATCTGTGGCAAAATCAATAGTGTTCATTAATGCCAAGAGTTGATCTTTAGTCAAATTCATGCTTTTACCTCATAATCAATAAATTCGGGATGATAACCTATAAAATCATATATTTTATCTTTTAGGTCATCTTCATCTTTTGCTGTCCATCTACCTAGACATCTTTGGTGCATCACATACTCTTCTTGATCTGTGAATTGTAAATCGGGGTCTCCGTCTCCAACTTCACATAAGTAGAGTTCAATGTCTTTTACTATAAACTTCATTCTTCTATCTCCTCTGGAATGTCAACTAGAGTGCGGTCTGTAGTCTCATAAGCGAACCACTCTCCCTTATCATAGACATAACCAAATTCTCCACCACACTGGTCACAATGATCTAGAAACTCTGTGATTGAGCGTGCGATTCTAGGGGGTGCTGTCTCTCCTCTCTCTGAGTAGTAAGTAGGTCTAGGGTCAACTTTTACCCACTCTTGTTTTTCTGAGTCATACTCATTATCTGACCAACATGAACTCATGTCTCCACCTGAGAGAAGTTCGATAACAGACTCTAGTTTGTTATACTGTTCAGTTAGGACTACACCCAACCACTCAGGATAACCGTCCCAATGATGATAAACTGAAACAAAAGTTTTATCGGAAAGTTTGAGGGCGATTCTTGCATTTGTTGACATAATAAAAATCTGTTGTATGAATATACTATAGGTGACTATAGGGTGATATGCAACTCATAGTGTGCAGTACGTTAACTGTCACACTAAAACAGATCAGTAAGTGATGTATTTGGTAATCTTGAATCTATCAGGGATTTATATTCTTCATGCAATTCACACCCAATATAATGTCTATCTAATTGTTTAGATACCATTGCTGTTGTGCCACTACCCATAAATGGGTCAAGAATTAAATCTCCTTTTTTACTCCCTGCTAGGATACAAGGTTCAATTAAGTCAGGGGGAAATACTGCAAAGTGAGTTCCCTTATATGGTTTATTAGTTACTGACCATACTGATCTTTTATTCTTTGTAGGATAACTCTTATTGAGTCCAGTATGAGGACTTAATCCAGTTCCTTTATTATGATACTTTCCTTTAGTTCTATCTCTAGTTCCCCAATCTTTTGCAGGTTCTTTAATTGCTTCATTGTCATAATAATATTTCTTGTTCTTAGAGAATAAGAAAATATATTCATGTGCTTTTGTGCATCTATCTTTAACACTTTCTGGCATTGGATTTGGTTTATGCCAAATAATATCTTGCCTAAGATACCACCCATCTTTGCGTAATGCAAACGCTAACAACCAAGGTATTCCAATTAAATCTTTCTCTTTTAATCCATCTAATTTGTTACCTCGTTTGTTACATTTATCAGGTAAATCTTGTTTAGTTTTAGATACTGTTTGTTTAGGATATGATTGACCTTTTCCAGGTCTATAGTTATAATAACTATCCCCTATGTTTAACCATAGAGTGCCATCATCTGCCAAAACATTCTTAACTTCTCTGAATACTTTTACAAGTTCTTCAATATATTCTTCGGGTGTTTGTTCTTGTCCTATTTGTGATGACTCTCCACCATAATCCCTTAGTCCATAATAAGGGGGGGAAGTTACACACATCTGGACTCTCTCATGTATAGTGGGAATTGTATCCCTACAATCCCCATATAAAATTGTATCTTTTTGTGGTCTTAATTTCATTAGCAATAAGCGATAGGGGGAACACCATCAACAAAAATTTGGTTGACTACATTCTGCAATCTTTTACCAATTGCGTCTCCACGTTTTTGTCCAGTAGGAACACTTACTTGTCCAAATTGTTTTTTGTATAAGTGAAATGCACCTGCAGGAATGAGACCATCAGCAACTGATTTACGATCATCAGAATGAACTCGAATGACACGACCAATAGTCTGTGCCATTTCAATGATAGGTAGGTTTCTCAACAAAACTGTATGAGTCAAACCTGGAACATTGATACCTTCAGATAGTATTGAATAGTGGAAAATAACAAATCTTTTGTTATCGTCCTGACCCCACTTTGTGAGTGTGTCAAAAAACTCTTCTCTACCAACTTTTGTGCCATTGATGATAGCACCAAACTTTGATGTGATGTGCATAACGTCATATCCATTGTCCTTGAAATACTCAAGAATAGTAGTATGTCCGAGCATATTACCCAAGACTCTTGAACTAGGTGCTGCAACTAGAATCTTGTTGTTCTGACTATCATCAAATGTATCGATAATATCTCTGAGGTTATCAGCATCAATCTCATGAGCATTATACTTGTCACGAGGGGTTGAGTTACGAGTCTCAAAGGGAACAATCTTAGGGGGAACAATAGCACCTGACTTGATAAGTTCCTGTGCGGGAACATTCTCCAATACACCACCATATACTGCGGTGTTGTTCATACCTCTGTCAAGTGATACACCACGACCCATGCGAGGTGTTGCTGTAAAGAAATAACTCCTCTTTGCATACTGGACTATTTGAGATAGAGCAATATGGAAGTGCCTACCACAACCATTGTGTGCTTCATCAAAGTAAATAGTATCAACTTCTACATCAACTGCGTTGACAACCTTCTGAAGTGAATGATATGTGGTAAATATCAAAATGTGCTTTTTGCTGTTGTTAACCCAAGTATTTAATTCAAATTGATTTGTTGTGCTGAAGTGATGAGTCTCTCCTGAGTGAACATGAGCAACATCAACACCTTGATTATAATGTCCATCTAGATTATGCTCTAGGAACTCTGCACACAACTGATTAGCAAGTAAGATACGAGGTGCAACTACAACTGTAGTCTGTGCAACTGGTAACTTGAATCTCTTAAGAGTATCAGCAATCATAATATATGTCTTACCGCCACCAGTAGGAACAATGATCTGACCCTTGTCATTCTCTTGCATAGAGTCAAATGCTCTTGTTTGATGTGGACGTAATTGCATAATAAAAACTTCAATACTATTATTATAGCATTAAAAAACCCCTCTGTCGAGGGGTTGTGACACTATCCTAACTGGTCTAGTCTTCGTCTTCGGGGAACATTTCTATTGGTAATGTTGCATACTCAACGTGAGGTGCGGTCATACCATGTGCTACTTTCCAAGCAAGTTCCCACTCTTCTAAGTATGCCTTCCAGTTAACACCTCTCATGCTACCATCTTTACTAAGATACTTGCCTTCAATAAATTTATCAATACACAATAGTGTAAATGATTTCATATTGTTAGAGGGATAACTTCCGTTCATTGCTGACGTCTGAACATATCTTGACGTACCTGCTTTGAGTTGTTGCCACTCTCTCAATAATACATTTAGAGGACTAAATCTATCTTCACGTCCATTTGAGGGGTCAACTACCACTTCATAATTAGATACTCTGAATATCAATTCCTTTAGTTTTTCTAATGCTTCGGGAACTTCCTTATACTTCATATAAGAAACAAGATATGCCCAAGTAAATGGGTTATAGTGTGGTAGAGTTGTTTGCTTCCAACTATTAAATTCAGCATCAAGATATACTTTACGAACCCATAAAACAGCGTCTTCAATATCACTAACCCACATCTTGATGTTAACAGTATTTGTTTTCATCTTGACGTTATACTTGTTAGAAAAACATAGCAAAGCTGCGTGTTGTAATGGTTCAACTTTACGCAACTTACCATCTTTAATTACAATATTCCTCTCTCCAAATACAGCACGATACGCACCATCTACCCTATCAGATGCAATTTCTGCGTCATCTGGGTTGTCGTGCATTAAGTATTCTTTGTATATGGATTTAATTGTTTCGTGTTCTTTATACTTTACACGAACGTGTGAGGGTTGCCAATCGTCAGTATCATCTGACCACCAGTGTGCGTCTCTAGTATGTCCGTTAGTTTTAAATCTAGTTCCTGCTTTGTATGTCTTTTTCGTCTCTGGGTCGTAACAATCTTTTGTTAATACTGCACCATCTACTTCTAAGTGTGATGATTCTAGTGTAGAAAACTTATTTCTGTGCTTAGGTTTTCTTGCTCTCTCTTCGTGGTCTCTTTGTATTGGGCAAACTTCCCACTCATCATGCCACTCATCTATTGAAATAATTTTCTCAAGATAAAATAAATCAGCAACATCTACACGTTGCTTACGTCTTTGGTTTCTATTCATTTTTTTAAACTGTAATGCCCTAATTAGGCGGTAAATATCAATCGTAGGATTGACACAAGTATGTATTCATATTATATCAGGAAAGATCAGGGGAATAAGAAAACTTAATATTTCCTTTATAATTGCGTTGTGTGTGAACAGCAGCTAGTTGAAATCCTAGTTGTGGCCAAGGTTTTGATGGTGTAGGAACATTATATATTTCTTTAATTGCAAAGTTATGTTCTCTCATATCTCTTATTCTACGTTTAGTAGTATAATGATTGATCGTTGTTAAATATACAATATTGTCCGCCACTTCCATGCCATGCTCTAGAAATTGTTGCATCATAGACCAAGGCGGATTAGTGATAATCCAATCAACTTTTTTCTGATATAATAGGAAGTCTCTTCCCTCTCCTAGTTCACACCAATCTTTATTGTCCGTATCGTAATTGTCATAAAATGCACCTTCTCCTCGACTAGGGTCAAGTATTTTACCAGTAGGATTATAATGATTAATGATCTCCTTAGCAAGATACTCTGGGGTCATCACTATATCCTTCTCAGGTGTATTTTTTGGGGGGCAAAATGCTCTCATTTATTAAACGTACGTTTTTTAGATTCTATTGTAATTCTAATTGGTTTCGCTTCATATTCTACACCACTTGCCTTAAGTTCGTCAAGTTTTAGTGAACATTGAACTCTTCTCTGTTTCTTACTATCTACCTTTGGATTGATAGAAAACAATGCCTTATCACATGATACACTCTCTTGTAGATTATCACGAGTAAATTTAGTGCTGTCTCTTGCTTCCTTTCCCTCTGGAATATTCTTTACAAAATCATAAATTATATCTCTCATGTAAAATTCTTTTACATCAACTAATTCTCCTTTCTGGTCAATCAATCTATATCCACTCATAAAAGGTTTACCTATTTTTGCAGAACCGTAGTAAACATATTGATACAGAACCTTTCTTTCAAGTTGATGTTCAAATCCGATAGTGCCTTTATCTGCTGAATAAGCACAAGCAACCCATGATTCACACTTTTTGATTGAACGATTAAAATTCATAATTTCACTCTTCTCATGTGTAGTTTGTTTATTTTTCTATCAAAATATTTAACACATATAACTTTGCCAATCAAATCTCGTATCTCAAAATTTCCTTGAATGTCATCTGGTTTATTATCCTCTATCACATCTAGTTTTTCTTCCTGTTCTGCCACTTTACGGAGTCCACTTTTTTTTACCAAACTTTCTGAAAAACTCTCCACGTCAAACATATCTAAATCATCACAACAAACTGGTCTGGGATCATAATCATCGATAGGTTGCCTATCTTTTAAATTACAAAACGAAACAGAAATATGATTTGTTTCTGGATAGAATTTTTTTATTTTAAAAATTATCTTCATGTTGAATCATACCCCATGATGTAGCAATATATTTAGATCCCCCTAAAGGTGGATTACCTCGATGAGTGTGAGTATAAGATGCTGGAAAAATTAACACATCCCCCGCTACCGCTTCTTCTCTTCTTTGTTGATATAGAAATTCTGTTTCTCCTCCATCAAAA
>ENA-OSEY01002586-OSEY01002586.1-marine-metagenome-genome-assembly--contig:-NODE-2586-length-11642-cov-2.531950_pt1 | contig 11642 bp, 7 predicted proteins | sample MGYA00248465_ERZ534230 | MGnify/ENA primary metagenome ERZ534230 (study PRJEB26409, sample SAMN06344110) | marine metagenome | isolation source: Sea water from surface | place: Atlantic Ocean:Southern... | reverse complement strand
TGGCCCTCGACTTTTGACCTTCTCTGTTTCCATCAGTGTTTTTCCAAGCGCCAACTCACGGTGGACTTCCTGATCTAAATGAAGGTTTTTTTTCAGTTTGGGAGTTATCATACCCCTAACGCAAAGGCAAGTCTGAGACAGGCAAAAAAACGCCCTGCGGCGATAATATCCACAGATCTGCGCAGCATTCAGCATCAGCTGCCAACCTGTCGAACCCCTTACAGACGGCCTGTTACAGGAAGCTGTAGGGGTCAATATCACACACAACTCTAACGCCAGAGGGCAATTTAGCCTCAGATACCCACGATTCTATAATTTTTTGCAACGCAACCTGCCGCTCTGTGCGTACCAGAAACCTGATTCTGAACTGGCCCCTTACACGGCTAAGCGGGGCCTGCGCAGGGCCATAAACGTCAACTTTATCATATTGCGGCCTAATATCATTCAAATGACGAGCAGCTTGTTCAAGTTTCACAACATCATTTGCCGATAAGATCAGTGCAGCCAGTCGACCAAAAGGCGGCATTCCCGCAGCTTGGCGGGCTTTAGCCTCAGCATTCATAAATTTATCCCTAGCCTCATTCGGATTGTCGTCTGGCCCAACCATTAGGGCCTGCATTACCGGATGTTGGGGCTGAAACGTCTGGATTAGCACTTCACCGGGGCGCTCTGCCCGCCCGCTTCGGCCTGCAACCTGCCACAGCAACTGATACGTGCGTTCTGCTGCCCTAAGGTCGCCACCTCCAAGGCCTAAGTCAGCATCAACGACCCCAACCAGTGTGAGATCCGGGAAATGATGGCCTTTAGCAGCCATCTGTGTGCCAATAATTATGTCTATTTTCCCCTCTACAATCTCAGCAAACATATTGTCTGCATTGCCTGCCTGGACAGTATCACTGGAGAGGACAGCAATCTGCGCATCTGGATAACGTTGAATAAGTTCCTCATGAAGCCGCTCGACACCTGGTCCAACCGTGCGCAGGCTGTCTGTTTGTTCACACGACGGACAGGTATCGGTTATGGGCTGGCCAATCCCACAGAAATGACATTGAATGCGGCCAGCCAACTTATGGGTTACCAAAAGTGAATCACATTGATGACAGGTCAACCTGTAACCACAAGAGCTGCAGACAGTCATCGGCGCATATCCCCGCCTGTTCAAAAACAACAGCGACTGTTCGCCTGCTTCCAGTCGAGCGGTTATGGCCACCAACAGTTCAGATGACAACCATTTCCCAACTTCAGGCTTTGACAGGCGCAAATCGATGAGGCTAACTTTTGGCAGATTTGCTTGACCATAGCGGCTGGTCAGTCCCCAATGATACCAGTCTGGTGACGCCGCATGGTCTGGCCCTCTGATAGTAGTCTGGATGCCCGCACAGCCTGCATGAATCCAGCTCTCAAGAGAAGGGGTAGCGCTGGCCAAAATGACGGGAATACTGTGTATTTTTGCCCGCATGATAGCCATATCACGAGCCTGATAGCTGACCTGTTCTTCCTGTTTATAGCTGCCGTCATGCTCTTCATCTATGACAATGAGGCTCAGCTGTGAAAACGGCAGAAACAAGGCTGAACGCGCGCCGGCAACAACCATAGGCTGACCTGATATGGCCTGTCGCCAAATCAATTTTCGGCGGGCTGAAGGCACCGATGAATGCCAGATAGAGGGTTCCTGCCCAAACCATTTTTCAAACCGGGCTTTCCAGGATGATGTCAGAGCAATTTCTGGTAGTAGAATTAAGACCTGCCGCCCACAATTAAGTTGTTTGATCACCTGATCAAAATAAACTTCTGTTTTGCCTGAGCCAGTAATCCCATCAATGAGATGAACTCCAAAACACTTAGACAGGCTGTCAATATTATCCGCAATAGATTGCTGAGTTGAGGTCAACTTATAAGGGGTGGTCAGGGGATAGTCAGATATGGAAGTTAGCCCTGTCCTTTCAGCCCGCGGCTGACTGGTCTGGCTCAGCACTCCCTCTTCTGCAAGCCGCTTAATAACTGAAGACGATACGCCTGCCTCTCTGCTCAATTCTGTAAGAGGCAGAGGGGGCGCAGACCCCAGAACATTAATGACCCGCAATCGTTGCGGAGTCAAACGCGTTGTATCGGTTTTATGTCCGGAAAGCCCATATAAGGTCTGAAGAGGCGGTGGTAGCAGTGCAGAGGGCGTATTCAGAAGCAGCCGCATCACCGGACCAAATGGCGCCAGCGTCCAGCGGCTGACAGCTGACAGAAACCGCATGGTCTCATCTGTCAGAGCTGGAACATCAGCAAGACAAATCACAGGTTTCAGCCGGTCAGACGAAATATCTTCAGTCTGGTTATGACTGACAAGAAGTCCCCAAACCTCCCGACCTCCTAATGGCACGTTTACAATAGTACCTGCAGGACAGTTTTTAGCCGGGCCCGCAAGATAATCATAAAGCTGCATATGGCCGCGACGGATAGGAACAGGCACAGCAACCTGACAGCGCCGGGAGGCTATTTTTGTGCTGTCTGCGTGTTTGCCTGTTTTATCCACGCAGTATCTCCTCCTCTGTTCTTCATCAACAATCTGCCAAACGGCATTTCTCCATATGGCCTTTTTACATTGCCATGCTGACCCTGAAGACAGTACATTGAACACCAGCGGTGTGCAGGTGATCAAGAGGCCTGCCCTGCTTATCTAACGAGATGATGCCTGCAAACAAACAATATGACTTAATGAGCGATAAGATGAAAATTTTTCTGGATACCGCAAATTGTGATGAGATAAAAGCCCTTCTGCCAACCGGTATGGTTGATGGTGTCACCACTAACCCGTCTCTTATTGCAAAATCCGGCCGAGACATAAAACAGACTATTGCAGAAATTTGCGCGCTTGTGGATGGACCTGTCAGTGCTGAGGTCACCGCTATTGAGTTGAGCGGCATGCGCGAGGAAGCAAAAGTGCTGTCTGGGCTAGGCAAAAATGTGACTATAAAAGTGCCTTTGACAACTGACGGGCTAATTTTATGCCGTGAGCTTTCAGATAAAGGAATTATGGTCAATGTGACGCTATGTTTTTCAGCAGCACAGGCCCTTCTAGCCGCCAAAGCTGGTGCAGCGTTTATATCACCTTTTGTTGGAAGATTGGATGATCTAGGAGCGGATGGCATGAATTTAATTGCAGATATTTGCACCATTTACAGCAATTATAAATTTTCAACTGAGGTGTTGGTTGCTTCTGCACGGCATCCTCAGCATTTTGTTGATGCTGCGCTTCTTGGGGCAGACGTCATTACGCTGCCACCTGTCATTTTGGCGCAGCTTTATAAGCATCCACTTACAGATAAAGGGCTTGCCGCTTTCCTCAGCGACTGGGAAAACACCGGACAGTCAATTACCTGAGACAAATAAGCTGAATGGCGTTACACGGCTGCCGGGGATAAACTAATGACAAGCCAGCTCACAGATGACGAAATTCTTGCCTATCTTGAGGGACGGCCCGAGCTGTTATCCCTTATTCTTAAGGCTAATGCAGCCCAGAGAACTGCTGCAGATATGGGTCTGTTTGATGCCACTGGCAAAATCGCCGCTAATGCTAGAGCAGAAGCTAGGCGGCTGGCACAGGCTAATCAGTCTCTACTTGATGCAGCGGCAACGAATATGCTGCACTGGCAAGCGCTACATCATGCCACGCTGGGCTTTCTAGCCTGTAACGACCTGGTCAGCTTTGCGCAGATGATTGACGAAGAGCTTCCTCTGATTTTTGGCCTTGCCGGGGCACGGCTGCTGATGCCAGAAGAAGCAGCCCTGAATGAAGCAGAAGAGCTAGGATTTCTGGTGCTTCCTTCAGAACAGATTCAGACTATATTGTCAGCCGGATCGATTTATATGGGACCAGCTCATACGTCGGGTCTGTTCTCATCTCCTGTTGCCAGCATGGCCGCGATTGCCCTGCCTGATCAGCTACCCACGCCAATTGCAGGTTCAGCTCTGGTTCTGGCTGGCCGCGACGAAACCAGCTTTTCACCAGATCAGGGTCAGACATTGCTAACCAACCTTGCTGAAATTGCAGGCGTATGCCTCATGGCAAAATTAGAAGCACATGAACTATTATCAAATAGCAGGGGACTGACATGACAGGCTCGTCCCCTACATCACCTATCAGCGCATGGCGAGAAAGCTGGCTGAATTGGCTGGCAGCCGAACGCCAATATTCTGCCCACACGCTTGATGCATACGCACGTGATGTCGACACTTACCTATCCTTCCTTGACCAGCAGAGCAGCACTCCAAATTCACCTGATCGGCATGATTTCAGATCTTTTCTAGCCACACAACAAGCCAAAAATCTGGGCCATGCAACCTTGGCTAGGCGAGTGTCTGCTGTACGCAATTTTTATCAATTTGGTGCTCGAAACGGCTATGTTAAAAAAATTGACCTCAGCTGGATGAAACCGCCCAAACGCCCACACCTTATTCCCAAAGATTTGCCCGATACAGACATTCACACAATTCTGAATGTGATCGATTCCAGCAACCAGCCTGACTGGCAAAAGAATCGAGATAAGGCTCTACTGATGCTGTTATACGGGTGTGGTCTGCGTATATCTGAAGCACTCAATCTCACAGCAGCAGAGCTTCCTTTGTCGGAGTGGCTGCGGATTAAGGGGAAGGGATCAAAATATCGCGACGTGCCAGTTTTAAAAGCTGTTGCTGATGCAGTTCATACAGCGGCGGCAACCTGTCCGTTTCAGCCACAGGACCAGCAATTATTATGGCGCTCTAGCCGAGGCGGCCCTTTGAATGCACGGACGGTGCAGAGACTGATTGAAAAAATCAGAACAGAATTGGGCCTGCCCGAACATGTCACTCCCCATACATTGCGTCATGCCTTCGCCACACATCTTCTGGCAGGTGGGGGCGATTTGCGAGCCATACAACAGCTCCTCGGTCATGCCAGCCTGTCAACAACACAGCGCTATACACATGTGAATTCAGAACAACTAATGGAAGTTCATCATCAGACCCACCCGCGTGCAAAAGCTTATGCCAAGTAGTCTGCTCAAATAATCTTAGCAAACATCTGCCATCATTTCCGGGGTGTCGGCAATCAGATATGAATGGCCCTACCATCCACAGCCAAAGCTGCTTCTTTGACTGCTTCATTCATAGTGGGGTGACCATGACAAGTCCTTGCGATATCTTCCGAAGATGCGCCAAAGGCCATTGCTGTTGCCACTTCATGAATTAATGTTCCGGCTTCATGAGCTATGATATGACATCCCAAAACCCTGTCTGTTTTTGCATCAGCCAGAATTTTAACAAACCCATCCGTATGGCCTGTAGCCTTTGCCCGACTATTTGCCAGAAAAGGAAATAAACCTTTTTTGTAATCAATGGCAGCCTCAATTAAAGCTTCTTCAGTTGCACCTAAGGTTGCAATTTCTGGTGCTGTATAAACAATACCAGGCACTAGGCCATAATCGACATGCCCAGCCTGACCGGCCATAATTTCTACCGCCGCGACAGAATCTTCTTCCGCCTTATGCGCAAGCATTGGACCAGGGATCACATCACCCACCGCAAAAACACCCTCAATATTGGTTTCAAAATCTTCATCAACAATTATCTGACCACGTTCGTTTACCGCAACGCCAAGGTCCTCAAGACCAAGCCCGTCAGTGTTGGGTCTGCGGCCAACAGAAACAAGCGCTATATCACATTTCATTTCAGTTTCTTCATGTGATTTTGCATCAGCCAAAATCAGCGTTACTCCTGTCTTTGTTGCCTTTGCGGATTTCACAGCTGTATTCATATGAAATGAAAGGCCTTGTTTTGTCATCATTGCTTTGAACTTGTTGGCCACTTCCAGATCCATTCCAGGTAATATCCGCGGCAAATATTCCACCACTTCGACCTTTGTACCCAAACGTGACCAAACCGTCCCCATTTCAAGGCCAATATAGCCAGCTCCAATGACGACCATTGATTTAGGCACCTTATCAAGCGCAAGCGCTCCGGTTGAAGAAACAATTCTGGTTTCGTCAATTTCAACATTCGGCAGAGATGTTGGCTCTGAACCTGTTGCGATCAAAATGCGGGAAGCAGAATAGCTTTTTGTTTTGCCTGATGCACTGACATCAACCCTCCCCTGTCCTTTCAGGCTGGCTGCACCAATCAGCCGTGTAATTTTGTTTTTCTTGAAAAGATGCTCAATGCCGCCTGTCAGGCCAGATACAATTTTATCTTTTCCGGACATCATTTCAGCTAGATTCAGTTTGGTTTTTCCAACCTCAATGCCAAGTTCAGCCAAATGGCCAGAGGCAGCTTCTGAATATTTTTCCGACGCATGCAACAAGGCTTTTGACGGGATGCAACCAACATTCAGACAGGTCCCGCCCAGTGTTTTGCGTTTTTCAACACAGGCGACAGACATACCTAGCTGAGCTGCCCGTATCGCCCCAACATAACCTGCTGGGCCGCCACCAATCACAATCAGATCAAATTCTGTATCCGCCATTTTCTTCTACCTCGAACACTTTATAGCGTAACAAAGAGCCACTCTGTTAAACCCCTAGAAGCATACGCCGTGGATCTTCGATTGCCTCTTTGACTTTGACAAGGAAAGAGACCGCCTCACGCCCGTCAATAATTCTGTGATCATATGACAGGGCCAAATACATCATTGGCCGGATTTCAATCTTATCTCCCACGGCTACTGGCCGTTTCTGGATCTTGTGCATACCAAGAATACCACTTTGTGGTGGGTTGAGAATCGGTGTTGACATCAACGAGCCATAAACCCCGCCATTGGAAATCGTGAAGCTGCCACCAGACATATCTGTCGGACTGAGCTTGCCATCACGCGCACGGCCGCCAAATTCATTAATTTTGGTTTCAATTTCTGCCAGAGACAAAGTCTGCGCATCCTTGACCACAGGCACAACAAGGCCCTGCGGTGTGCCAACAGCGACACCAATATTATAGAAATTCTTATAGATGATATCGTCTCCTGAAATTTCTGCATTCACCGCAGGATATTCACGCAAAGCAGAAATAACAGCTTTAACAAAAAAGCCCATAAAGCCCAGACGCGCCCCATGTGTCTTTTCAAACTCTTCTTTATATTCAGAACGCAGCGCCATCACTTCGCTCATATCAACCTCATTAAAGGTTGTCAGCATGGCTGCTGTGTTCTGAGCCTCTTTTAGACGGCTGGCGATCAGACGGCGCAGACGTGACATAGGAACCCGCTCTTCACGGTTGTCCGCCACACGCGGCGCTACTTGAGCTGATGCAGCTGTTGTTTGCACAACAGGTTCAGCAACGCCTTTTTCTATCGCACCCAGGACATCAGCCTTTGTCAAACGCCCATCTTTGCCGGTAGCCACAATTGCTTTAGGGTCAAGGTTATTTTCGTCAACCAGCTTCCTGACAGCAGGAGACAGCGGCATTGCCTGCGCCACAGCAGACACTTCAGCTGAGGTGGCTGGGGCAGGAGCCACTTGGTCAGGTACAGCAAGCTTCTCCGCTTTTGGCGAAGCAGAAGACGACGTAGCACCTTCTTCAACTAGGCCAAGTAAGGCATCAACACCAACTGTTGCCCCTTCTGTTGCCACAATATCAGACAGTACACCATTGACCGGAGAGGGGACTTCAAGCGTCACTTTATCTGTCTCCAGCTCGACAATAGCCTCATCAGCCTTCACAGCCTCGCCAGAGGCTTTCATCCATTTGGCGACTGTTGCCTCCACAACGGATTCCCCTAAAACTGGAACTTTTATCTCAACTGACATTTTTCTGATATCCCCCTTTTGATACCTATATGGTCTGCATTAACGATGACATATGTTTGACTGACACTAAACTACAGTCATTCGGCTGCCACATGTTGCGAATTTTTTGTCAATGCTGACTGAACAAGTGTGTCCTGTTCAAGTCGGTGACGTGCGGCTGAACCTGTTGCCGGAGAAGCAGATTCCTTCCGTCCGCAATAGACCAGACGAGTTGACTTCATTCCAATATCAGACATAACATTTTCAATGTGCTCACGCACAAAAGTCCAAGCCCCCATATTTCTTGGCTCTTCCTGACACCAGACAATTTCTGCCTTGGGCGTTTCAGCCAAATGTTCTTTGAGCGCTTTGCGAGGAAACGGGTACAATTGCTCTAACCTTAGAAGTCTTACTCCGGTTAATTTCTCCTTATCTCGCTCTTCAGCTAAGTCGTAAAACACTTTGCCAGAACAGAGAATTACACGTTCAATAGACTTCAAATCCTTGCTTTCGCCATTTTCATACAACACTCGGTGGAATGTGCTACCGTTTGTGAATTCATCTATGTGCGATACGCAATTCTTGTTACGGAGCAGTGATTTTGGCGTCATGACTACGAGCGGCTTTCTGAATTCTCTTTTCAACTGCCGCCTGAGCATATGGAAGTAGTTTGCTGGTGTCGAAGGATAGCAAACTTGCATGTTATCTTCTGCACACAGCTGGAGATAACGCTCTAAGCGGGCAGAGGAATGTTCAGGTCCCTGCCCCTCATAGCCATGTGGCAACAACAAAACTAGTCCGTTCATGCGCAGCCACTTGGCTTCGCCCGAGCTAATAAACTGATCAATAACAACTTGTGCACCATTGGCAAAGTCGCCGAATTGAGCTTCCCACATCACAAGCGCATTTGGTTCAGCCATTGCGTACCCATATTCAAATCCCATTACAGCTACTTCTGAAAGGGGTGAGTCGATCACTTCAAAATGAGCCTGATTAGGAGATAAATTTGTAAGTGGGATATAGCGGCCTTCGTTTTTTTGATCTACAAACACAGCGTGACGCTGGCTAAAAGTACCTCTCCCGCTGTCCTGACCAGACAGACGAACAGGATAGCCTTCAAGTAGCAAAGAGCCAAAGGCCAAATGTTCAGCTGTTGCCCAGTCAATCCCCTCACCTGTTTCAATTGCCTTTTTACGCGAATCTACCACGCGCTTCAATTTGGAATGAACATCAATATTGCCTGGAATTGTCGTCATGACCGTTCCAATTTGCCGCAGAAGATCTACTGAACAGGATGTGATGCCACGACGCGCATCCTCGTCAGGCGCTTTGCCTAATCCTGTCCATTTTCCCTCCAGCCAGTCCGCTTTATTTTGCTTGAAAGTTGTTCCGGCTTCAAATTCCTCATCAAGGTGATTTTTGTTGTTATCTACAATCTCATTTGCCTGGTCAGGCGTTAGTACTTTTTCAAAGATCAATTGCTGAGCATAAAGTTCACGTGTACTGGGATGATTTTTGATCTTTTTATACATTAGCGGCTGGGTAAATGACGGCTCATCGCCCTCATTGTGCCCAAAACGCCGATAGCAAAACATATCAATAATGACATCAGTTTTGAACGCCTGTTTGAATTCTACTGCTATGCGCGCTGAGTGAACCACAGCTTCAGGGTCATCCCCGTTAACATGTAAAATTGGAGCCATGACCATTTTGCCCACATCTGTCGGATAAGGTGATGAGCGTGAATAAGCGGGACTAGTTGTAAAACCTATTTGGTTATTCACAATAATATGGATTGTTCCCCCTGTCCGATAACCGCGCAGAGCTGAAAAATCAAAGGTTTCAGCGACTACCCCTTGACCTGCAAACGCAGCATCACCATGCAGAAGAATGCCAAGAACTGCGTTTCGGTCTGTATCCTCAATCTGGTCCTGTTTGGCGCGCACACGCCCGATCACCACAGGATCAACAATTTCCAGATGAGATGGATTCGGTGCAAGCGATAAGTGGATTTCATTTTCATCAAAAACCCGGTCAGCTGACACGCCCATATGATATTTCACATCACCTGAGCCCCCAGCTTCCTCAGGGTTTGCTGGATTGCCTAAGAACTCAGAAATGATCGCCCGAAAAGGCTTGTCCATCACATTATTTAGCACATTCAGCCTGCCTCTGTGCGGCATGCCGATCACAACTTCCTTTAACCCAAGCTGACCGCCACGCTTTAGGATCTGCTCTATTCCGGGGATCAGAGCCTCCCCACCATCTAGACCAAAACGCTTTGTGCCAACATATTTTTTGTGCAGGAATTGCTCAAAACCCTCCGCCGCCACAAGCTTTTCATAAATTGCAATTTTACCCCGATTTGTGAAATCAGTCTTGTTACCAATGGCTTCTATACGTTCTTGAATCCAGGCTTTCTGGTTTGGATCCTGAATATGCATGAACTCAACACCAATTGTGGAACAATAGGTCTTTTTGAGCACATCAAGAATTTCATTGAGCGTGGCAATTTCAAGACCTAGAACATAGTTAATAAAAATCGGCCTATCAAAATCATCCTCAGAAAAGCCATAGGTTGCCGGATCTAACTCAGGATGGATTTCTTTTTCAGCCAAATCCAAGGGGTCAAGCTTTGCCAGAAGATGCCCCCTGATCCTATATGCTCTGATCAGCATGATAGCACGCAAACTATCTAGCGTGGCTGAACGCACATCACCCGCCATCAAATCACGATCGCCTGCGATCCCTTTGGCAACAGCTTTTATTGATGCTTCAGGGTCATTTGCTCCAACAATTTTGGACGGACCTGAACCCCAGCCGGGTACAGACTCAATATCATTGGAGAGTGCGCCAAGGCTAGAAAACCAGTCTGCCCAATGACTGTCCACATTAGCCGGGTTATCTGCCCAAGCCCTATGCATTTCAGCAATAAATGTCGCGTTCGCCCCTGACAGGAAACTCGTATCCATGCTCACCCCCATGTTCTTCGCGACCGCTTCCATAAGCAACGGCGGTCTTATGTGAAGTATCACTCTTTATATTGTTGCAGAGCAAGTCATCTTAGCGTGAAAAACCCTGTTGCCTGCAACCTTTTCCCGATTAAAAACTTTTTACGGCTTGCGTAATCGCCTCACCAAGTCCAGATGGTGACGGCGCCATCACAAAGCCAGCAGCTTCCATTGCCGCAATTTTATCAACAGCCGCCCCACTTCCGCCTGCAACAATTGCGCCAGCATGTCCCATACGCCGACCTGGCGGGGCGGTCTGGCCAGCAATAAACCCTGCAATTGGCTTTTTATTTGGATGTGCCGCATAAAAGGTAGCCGCCTCTTCTTCTGCTGATCCGCCAATCTCGCCAATCATCACAATGGCCTCTGTCTGAGCGTCATTTAAGAACAAATCAAGACAATCAATGAAATTCGTACCATTTACTGGGTCACCGCCGATGCCAATGCAGGTTGACTGTCCAAATCCGATGGCTGTGGTTTGGGCCACAGCCTCATAGGTCAACGTACCTGAGCGTGAAACGATACCCACTTTGCCTACCTGATGTATATGACCAGGCATGATCCCAATTTTGCACCCGCCTGGGGTAATAATTCCTGGACAGTTTGGCCCAATCAGGCGACTTTTTGAACCGGAAAGTGCGCGCTTAACCGCAACCATATCCTGAACCGGAATACCTTCTGTTATGCAGACAATCAGGGGTATTTCCGCAGCAATTGCTTCCAAAATAGAATCAGCCGCAAATGGAGGCGGCACATAAATGACAGTAGCTGTCGCATCTGTTTCCCGGCGAGCCTCTGCAACAGTATTAAACACAGGTAGGCCGAGATGTGTCTGCCCGCCTTTGCCTGGAGTTACCCCGCCAACCATCTGAGTGCCATAGTCAAT
>ENA-OSEY01002585-OSEY01002585.1-marine-metagenome-genome-assembly--contig:-NODE-2585-length-11645-cov-7.815180_pt1 | contig 11645 bp, 12 predicted proteins | sample MGYA00248465_ERZ534230 | MGnify/ENA primary metagenome ERZ534230 (study PRJEB26409, sample SAMN06344110) | marine metagenome | isolation source: Sea water from surface | place: Atlantic Ocean:Southern... | reverse complement strand
GGAACTTTTAACAAACTTTATTATTTTTTTTCTTCTTATTTATTGTTTGCTGCAATCGTTTATCCCTGTTTTTGGATATACATTTCTTTTGCCATTTAATTTAATTGAAATAGCCGATCAAAATTTTAACTTTTCGCGATTGCTCCTTATTAAGTCTGCATCACTTTTTACAATGGCATTATTTATAATTAATTATTCAAGACATAAGAGGCCACTGTCCGCGATTGCTCCAGTTGTTGTTATATGTTATTCGCTTGTTTTTTTCGAGATACTTTTTCATTTCACTGTTGCGAAATTTACAAGTTATACAACATCGCCAGCTCTAGTAATTTTCTTCACACTTACAGGTGGCCTGTTGCACTATAGAAATGTAAAAGACGCAAAAACTATATTCAAAAACTAAGCTATTGATTGTCTAACTAAAGACAAGTCTTTTTTACACTAACCAGGGAAATTAATTAACATGTTGGTTGTAATGCTCTGCGCGTACTTTCACATATGAGTCAATATCAACATCTTGAATTTGAATGACATCGGTGAATGATTTTTTAAGTCGGATGTGGTGCATAAAACTTAAAAGCTGTGTTCTACAGTCGCGAGCTAAAACATCACAACGATCATTAATCGTTTTGGTAAAAGGTGTTGAACGCTTTCCTTCTCGTTTAATTTTCTCCTCTTCATGCACAGCTTTAACCTGCTCAAAACAATTTCTGAAATGTGTAGATATTTTCGTTGACTCTAATTGGTCATAACCGCAATGTTTTGCATATTCCTCAACTTTTTTAACCCCCTCAGAAAGACTAATAGCTGGCTTCGACTTGTAATACTTTTCAAGCAAATCTTTAGCACCTATATGTCTGAAATTACTTTCTTGGCTTATTTCTCTAGATGTGTAGCCTAAGAATTCTCTGGGGCTTTTCTTTCCAAAGGATCGTCTGGGGGTTTTTTTAATAGCTGTAGTCGAAGAGAATATGCCTAAAAATTGCAGCAATATCAAACCAACAATTAATGCAAATATTAGTTCGAACCAATCAAAAAAAATGATTAATAATTCATTGAAGAATTCTGTCATTAGTAAAATTTAAAACAACTAAGAATGATATATTTAGCAGACTAGCCACTTTCGACATTAAATAATTTATTGTAAATGCTCCATTCATCATCAATTTTTATAAAAGATAATGTATCTAGAAAAGTAATTCCTAAATATTTATCTCTTATTTTGACGCAAGCGGTTGAACCCTCAACTACCGTTGAGAGTATTTCGTATTCAACATCTGCAGGCTCTTGTGCCGCAACAAAACCAGCAAAATCCTCAGTGCTCATTTCTAAAAAATCGCCATGTAGGTGGCCTACAACTTTTGCATTTGGGTGAAATGCCTCTCTGACTTTATCTGCACTAGATTCTTTCATTGATTCAACGTATATTTCAACGACTTTATTTACACTTTCTGTACAACTCATAATTCTCCTAAAATTTGATTATAAAATTTTCTTCACTGCTTCAGCTATTTTTTCTGCACTTTTTGGATAATTTCTTATCCAGAGTTCAGGCTCAATGATCTCAAGCTCCGACAAGAAGAAATTTTTATTGTTATCCCAAACTATATCTACTCTTCCATATATGGGTTTTGTTTTACATACCTTAAAAACTTGTTCGGCAAAATTAATTTCTTTTTCAGTGGGTGTGTAATCTTGAACAGTGCCACCAAAATCATCTTGTACACGAAAATCTCCTGGCTTAGCTTTTTTCAATATTGCATGCGTGAATTTTCCGTCAACTACCATCAAAGAGGCCTCTCCTAGCGTACTAATTGTTGTAAAAAAAGGCTGTACGAGCATATCTCTTTCATAGACAAGACTATTAAATAATTCCTCATTGTTATCTTTATCATCCTCAAGAATTTTATATGTCTTAAAAGCTGAAGCTGAGATGGCAGGCTTGATTACTATATCTTTCCATCCTTTATTTTTCGATATTTCCTGTAGCTTAATGTTGCTACCTTTATCAACAAAATAAGTAGGCACAACTGCAATACCCTGACTGTGAAGATCTTTTAGATAATGCTTATCAATATTCCATTCAATCAGATTAAATGAATTTATTAGTTTGGTTTTCGTATTTATTTTTTGCAACCACATCCAAAACTCATTAAACCTTTCAAAATAATCCCAAATAGTTCTGAAAAGCACAGCTTTAGTTTTTGACCAATCATATGTTGGATTATCCCAATGTGTAATTGCAACACTTAAGCCCTGTTTCTCTAATGCAGCTTTTAATAACTGCTCTTCCTTTAGAATATTTGCGATGTAAGGGGTGATTTTATTCGGCTTAAAATACGCCTTGCAAGTTAAAAGGGTGATATCTTTCATTCTTAATCTTTGCATTCTAAATGCATTTAATGGTTTTCCATAATTAGTAAAAAAGTTTTATCATCATTTTATGTCGATCGCTTTTATATCTGACTTACACCTTGAACCTGTTGAGAGTGACAGGCTAATTGCTTTCATTGATTTTATGGCCAAAGCTCCCCAGAAATACGACTCTCTCTACATCATTGGTGATTTATTTGAATATTGGGTAGGTGATGATGACCCTCACCCCATAAATGAACTAATTCAAAACAAAATTAAAGATGCTCATAGTCAAGGCCTTAGTATCTTTTTTATCCACGGTAATAGAGATTTTCTCCTCGGTTCACAGTTTGAAAAAAATACAGGCCTTAGAATTGTTGATGATATGACAGTCATTAAAGATTCTGGCATTTCCTTAATGATTGCCCACGGCGATAGCTTTTGCATTGATGATGTTGAATATCAAGAATTAAAAAAATCTTTAAGGTCTGAGGAATGGAAAAAAGACTTTTTACAAAAGCCAATTGCTGAAAGAATTGCTTTTGCCGATGACCTTAGAGCTAAAAGTGCTGAATCAAGTAGTAACAAGGCTGAAAACATCATGGACGTAAATAAATCTTACGTCGCTGAGGTAATAGAAAAACATAAAATAGATTTTCTTATTCATGGGCATACACATCGACCAGCAATTCATAAATTAGATAATGGCTCATCTAGAGTTGTTCTTGGCAGCTGGGAAGATGAAGGTTGGGTGGCTGAGTACAGCAAAGGAAACATTGAACTAAAGTCTTTCACCATCTAAAAATTTATTATAAAATACTGTATAAATATACAGTACTTTTATGTTTCCTAATAAAGATTATAAAGATCCCTTTTCCCATAAAAAGCTGAAACACTCTGGGTTTCCGAGCCCAGCTAATGACTATATAGAAAATCCAATTAATATGAATGATCTCTTAATAAAAAGAGCTAGTTCTACTTTTTTAATGCGCTTTAGGGGCAATGAAATGATTCTTTCTGGAATAAAAAATAATGCTATCTTAATCATCGATAGAAGCCTCAAACCATCCAATGGGAATATAGTAGTAGCTTCTATCAATGGTGAGTTTCTCTGCAGAAAGATCCTTTTAGGCTCAAAAAAAGTTCTTGTTACCGATTGTTCTAATAATAAATTATTAGATATAGATAAAATCATAAATTTTGAACTTCTCGGAGTAGTCACCTCTTCAATTAATACCTATTAATGTTTGCTTTAATCGACTGCAACAGTTTTTACGCTTCTTGTGAGAAAATATTTAGACCAGATCTAAAACATCGACCCATAGTAGTTTTAAGTAATAACGATGGCTGTGTTATTGCTCGCTCACCAGAAGCTAAAAAGATGGGCATCAGCATGACACAACCCTGGTATCAGGTTAAAGACCAATATTTGTCTAAAGGTGGAGTAGTTTTTTCATCTAATTATGAGTTCTATGCTGATATATCTAACAGGGTTATGAATGTTTTATCTGATCTTTGCCCGGAAATTGATATTTACAGCATAGATGAAGCATTTCTTGATCTAAGAACCTTTAGAAAAAATATTGATTTAGTAAATTTTGCTTACGACTGCAAAAAGAGGATTAAAGACTGGATAGGAGTACCAGTAAGTATAGGCATCGCTCCAACAAAAACACTTGCAAAATTAGCAAATAAAGTTGCTAAAGATGATCCGAGGTTCGATGGTGTCGTCATTCTATCTGAGCCCAGAGTAATAAAACATTTCTTGAAATCTATACCTATTGAAAAGATTTGGGGCATAGGCAGAAAACTAACTGCAAAATTAGAAAATATCGATATAAAAACTGCCTATGATTTAAGTCAGGTAGATTCAAGATTAATCGGAGATAATTTTAATGTTGTTTTAGAAAGAACTGTAAGAGAGCTTAAGGGCCAATCATGCATAACCTTACATGATTTTATGGAACCTAAAAAACAAATAATGGTAAGCAGAAGTTTTGGAAAAAGTATTCGATCAAAAAGTATTCTTAGTGAAGCAATTAGCTTTCACGCCAGTAGAGCTGCAGAAAAGCTAAGATATGAAAAGCAAAAATGCAGATTAATAACAGCTTTCATTAGATCAAATAGATTTAATACTAGAGTTAGACAAATTTATGCTGCCAAATCTTTTGAACTAGTTCACCCAACAGACGATACGAGAATAATCATTAAGAATGCAAATCGAATATTAGATCAAATATTTGCAGATGGTTATCAGTATGCCAAAGCAGGTGTATTGCTGAGTGATTTTACTAATAGATATGGCTATCAAATGTCTCTTTTTGACAAAAAAAGAGACGAGAAAATGGCTTCAAAACTGATGCAAACCGTGGATTATATTAATTTAATGGAAATAGCAAAAATAGGCTTTGGGAATCAAGGCTATCGTAATACTTGGAGAATGAAAAGAGAGATTAAATCAAAAAGATATACAACAAAAATTGAAGAAATCCCGACAACTAAGTAAAGAAGTTTGGCTGTATATATCTTTGATAGTGTGCAAGTGATAATTCGTAAAATTCTTTGTTCACGTCTTCTTTAAGTTGTGGCAAAGGGGTATTAACAAATTCTTTTTGAACTAATAGACCAAAATCCTTGAGATTAAGGTCTTCAGTATTTAAAGATCTGAAAAGATCAAATACCCAACATATAGGTTCTAAATCTTGATTAAATCTGATTTTTGACTGATTAAGTGCTTCTTTGAATTTATCTATATCAGCAACAAGAAATTTTTCCTCTAAAACAGTAACTTTAAATTTTTCCAATCTTCTATTGATTATATTTTTCTCAGAATCTGAGTAATTAATCCAAGAAGTTATTTCATGTCGAAATCTTCGACAGCCCCTACAAATATCATCTCCATAGGTTGTAGAGCATACTCCTATGCAAGGGGTTCTTTTTATTAACTTATCTTCCATTAAAAATTTCTCTTTCTTTATATTTAGAGTACTTAGATGTAAAATCTAGATCAAATTTTTAGGTTATGTTAAAAGAGTATTACAAAGATAGGGAAAAAAGAAGAGAGCTAGGCCTCCCTCCCCTACCTTTGAAAGCAGAACAAGTTCAGGCTGTAGCAGATATGTTCGAAAGTGGAGAAGGTTCTGATGAGCTTTTAACACTGCTTGAAAATGAAGTGCCTCCTGGCGTAGATGAGGCTGCATATGTCAAAGCGGCGTTTCTAAAAGACTTAGCACTAGAAAATATTTCAACAGATCTAATACCACCGCAAAAAGCAATAGCAATGTTAGGAACCATGCTTGGTGGATATTCTGTTGAGGCTTTAGTAACTGTTCTTAAAGCAAAAAAATTTGGAGCAGAGGTTGCGTCAGCCTTAAAACATACAATTCTTGTTTATGACTCTTTCAATGATATTTTTGATCTACAAAGTGAAAACGAATACGCAAAAGAAATTATAAATTCATGGGCCAATGCTGATTGGTTCTTAAGTAAACCTAAAGTAGAAGCAGAGATAGCATTAACTGTCTATAAGGTTAGCGGAGAAACGAACACAGATGATTTTTCACCAGCAAAAGAGGCATGGTCAAGACCAGATATACCGCTGCATGCACAAGCTTTTCTTAAGTGGTCAGAAAATATTTCTGATCCTCTCGAAAAGCTGACAGAACTTAAAAAAGATGGCTCAAAATTAGCTTTCGTTGGCGATGTTGTAGGAACAGGATCATCTAGAAAATCTGCTGTAAATTCAATGCTTTGGCACATGGGAGATGAAATTCCATTTGTACCTGCCAAGAAAACCGGTGGCTTCTGTTTTGGGAATAAAATTGCTCCTATCTTTTATAACACATTGCAAGATTCAGGAGCATTTCCAGTTGAATTGGATGTCGATGCCCTTGAACATGGACGAAAGATAATTCTCAAACCATACGATGGTCAGATCTTAGATGCTACTTCTAAAGAGATCATTACTACGTTTGATTTAAAGAGTGAGGTGATATTTGACGAAGTTCGAGCTGGTGGAAGAATAAATCTAATTATTGGACGTCAGTTAACAGATAAAACAAGAGAAAAACTTAACCTTAAGCCATCGGACGTTTTTCAGAGATATGGCGATAATGAAAAGAGCACTAAGGGCTATACCCTTGCTCAGAAAATGGTGGGCAAAGCTTGTGGAATGAAAGGAGTTCGAGCAGGACAATACTGTGAGCCCCGTATGACTACTGTTGGTTCACAAGATACAACAGGCCCTATGACTAGAGATGAACTTAAAGAATTAGCATGTCTAGGGTTTTCATCTGATTTGGTTATGCAATCTTTCTGTCATACGGCAGCATATCCAAAGCCAGTCGATGAAGTAACACATAGAACTCTGCCTGATTTTTTTATCAACAGAGGGGGAGTGTCTCTTAGACCAGGTGATGGCATTATACATTCTTGGCTTAATAGAATGCTGTTACCAGATACAGTTGGAACTGGCGGTGATAGTCATACTCGATTTCCTATTGGCATAAGCTTTCCTGCAGGTTCAGGAATGGTTGCGTTTGCTGCAACTTTAGGAGTCATGCCTTTGGAAATGCCTGAAAGTGTTCTTGTAAGGTTTTCGGGCAAATTAAATCCAGGAATCACAATTAGAGATCTGGTTCATGCAATACCATACTATGCTTTGCAAAATGGGTTACTTACTTTAGATAAAAAGAATAAAAAGAATATTTTCTCAGGTAGATGCCTTGAAATAGAAGGCTTACCAGATTTAAAAATTGAACAAGCATTTGAGCTATCTGATGCTTCTGCTGAAAGATCTGCTTCAGGCTGTACAGTTAAATTAGACAAAGGGCCAATTATAGAATATTTAAAATCTAACATTACTTTGATGCGCTGGATGATATCAGATGGTTATCATGATCCGAAAACATTAGAGAGAAGAGCAAGAGAAATGGAAGAATGGATAAAAAATCCTGAATTAATGGAGGCAGATCATGATGCAGAATATGCTGCTGTGATTGATATTCCATTAGAGGAAATAACAGAACCGCTTTTATGTTGTCCAAATGATCCAGATGATGTAAAAAAACTATCAGACGTAGCTGGGGACAATGTTGATGAAACTTTTATTGGTTCATGTATGACAAATATTGGCCATTTTCGTGCAGCAGGTAAGCTCCTAGATAAATATGGAGAGTCAAAGACAAGATTATGGGTAGTGCCCCCAACCAGAATGGATGAATTTCAACTTAAACAAGAAGGCTACTATGAGATATTTAATGGATCAAAAGCTCGAGTTGAAATTCCAGGATGTTCATTATGCATGGGCAACCAAGCACGTGCAGCAGATAATACGACTATGGTCTCAACTTCTACTAGAAACTTTCCAAATAGAATGGGAGATGGGTGTAATGTCTATTTAGCTTCTTCAGAAGTAACAGCAATTTCCTCGCTTTTAGGAAAAATACCAACTCTTGCAGAATATAAAGAGTACATGGAAGATTTAAATACAATGTCCGAAGATGTCTTTAGATACATGAACTTCAATGAAATTGAGGAATATCTAAAAAAAGTTAGAGAAATGGATATATCTCATTTAGATATTGAAGAAATAAAAAATTAATCTACCCTCTTATTTTCTCAAGATTTTCTAAATATTCCGTAGAAATATTCGTAGGATAGTTACCATCAAAAATTGATTTTTCGACGTCATTAATATCAGGATTAAGCTCAATCACAGATTGGACCATATCCTCAAGTGATTGATACACCAGATGATCGCATCCAAGAAATTCTTTTATTTCGTCATTAGTTCTTGAACTGGCTATTAGATCTTTTTTTGCTGCCATATCAATACCATAGACGTTTGGAAATTTTACTTCTGCAGCAGCCGAAGCAACTGATACTTTTTTAGCACCAGCTTTATAGCACATGGCCACTATTTGCTTCATTGTTGTGCCTCTTACTATTGAATCATCAACAAGAAGAACTTTCTTATCTTTAAATTCATCTGATATAGGGTTTAATTTTCTTCGAACAGATTCTTTGCGAAGAATTTGCTCAGGCATGATAAATGTTCTACCAACATATCTATTCTTAACAAAACCATAAGCTAAGTCTTTATTCAACAAGCGAGCTACTTTTGTTCCACTTGTAATGGAGCTCTCAGGTATGGGTATAACCACATCTATATCTTCGTCTGGTATCTCTTGTTTTATTTTTTCAGCTAGTTTCTCTCCCATTAGCTGTCTTGCTTGGTATACACTCACACCATCAATAACCGAATCTGGCCTGGCAAAGTATACATACTCAAATAAACATGGATTTAAAGATGCATCTTCTGCACATTTTCTAGAATATATCTCTCCATCAAAGGAAATAAAAATCGCTTCACCTGGCATAACGTCCCTTTCAAGCTCATAACTTGATGAGGCAAAAGCACAGCTTTCAGAAGAAACCATATAATCTTTTCTACCATCAACATTAGTTCTTGAACCAATGGATAGAGGCCTTATACCCAACTTATCCCTGAAGGCCAGCAAACCATAATCGGTAATTATTGAAACTACATTAATACTGCCTTCACATCTTTTAAATGTACTTTCAACTGCATCAAAAAAGGTATCGGGACTAGGTTCGTTCTCTCCTCTTTTAGAAATTTCATGAGCTAAGATATTCAATAGAACTTCCGAATCTGAATCTGTAGAAATGTGACGTAAGTCACTATGAAACAATTCTTCAGCAAGTTCTTTAGTATTCGAAAGATTGCCATTATGGGCAAGAGAGATCCCATAAGGTGAATTAACGTACATTGGCTGAGCATATTCTTTGGAATTTCCTCCTGCTGTTGGATAACGAACGTGGCCAATACCATAATTACCTTTTAGTCTCTCAAAGTGTTGCTGATTAAAAACTTCTTTCACAAGCCCTTTTGCTTTACGAGAGGATAGTTTGCCATTTTCACAGATGGTCATACCAGCAGCATCTTGACCTCGATGTTGCAACATTATTAAAGAATCATAGAGATCAGTAAAACAGTTATCTTTTTGGACGATTCCAACAATTCCACACATTAGCTTAATAGATATATAAAAATATTTTCAAAATAAGAAAGTATGATATTAACAACAAATGAATTTTTAACCAAAGTTGAGTCTGTTAAAGTTGGGAAAAGTTGCAAAATAAAGAAAATAAGTAGAAGAAATCTCACGAATGCAATTGCACAACCTAAAATTATATTGATAAGTCCTTTTAATTTGGGAATGTATAGGCCTGAAAAAAAATTGACGAAAGGCAAGCCAGCACAAGCAAAGAGACCAATAAAAACGTTATATATAGATTGCACATAACCATAACCCCCATCATCGAAATAGTCATAAACAGTTTTTAGATTGTTCAAGATAAGGTAGCAGTAAGTAAATAGAATGGAAATAAAGACTAATTCTTTTAGAAAACCATTATTCCTCACCCTAAAAAAAAGTAAAATTAAGCCCGCAATAAGAAGCAAATCTAAGATACTAAAATTTAAATTTGCCATTTTTCAATAACACCTAAGTCTTTACCATATTTTTCACTTAAATAATCTTGTGCTAGTAATAGTTGCGATCTATCAATATAAGGACCTATTAAAATAAAATCGCCATCCTCAAAAGATATAAAACTATTCCTGAGTAATTCGTCCTCGAGTGTATCGTAAGAAGTTTCTAGAAGTGCTATTTCAATCCTCAAAACCCATGAAATTGGGGTGCCATCATAATTCAAGTTAATGTAGTTCGATGAATTTTTAAGATTTTCTGAATTAAATGACTCCTCTAAAGCTTCACGTTCATTAATCTCAAGTTTTATACTTTCAGAGTAATCTTCAATTGAAATTTTAGATTTATCAGAATTTATAAAAACAAAAACGTTATAACTAATAAAAATCGTGTAAATAATTGTTAGGATAATGACAATTCCAAGAAGATATTTTATTGATTCTTTCATTTACTGCAGCATCGTTAGAATTTTATCTAAAAACTCTCTAAAGTTTTTTCTATCAATAATTTTATCTACAAAACCATTTTCTAATTGGGTTTCTGCAGTTTGGAAATCTTTTGGTAAGTCCTCTTTAACAGTATCCTGTATTACTCTTTTACCAGAAAATCCAATTCTAGCTTTTGGTTCAGCTAAAATAAGATCGCCTAGCATAGCTAAGCTTGCTGTTACTCCACCGTAACAAGGATCAACTAAAACTGATATGAAGGGTAAATTTGCATTTTTTAATTTTTTTACCGCTGCTGCGGTCTTGCCCATTTGGAAAAGTGAAATCATTGATTCCTGCATCCTCGCTCCTCCACTTGTTGAAAAAACTAACAGTGGATGGCTATTTTCAACTGCATAGTCAACTGCTGCAGCAAATCTTTTTCCTACAATAGCGCCCATAGAACCACCAAGAAAATCAAATTCAAACATCGCTGTAACAACTTGTTTACCCTTAATCATTCCTACGCCAATCGAAAGAGCTTCATCAGATTTAGTTTTATTTTGTGCTTCGTGAAATCTGTCTTTGTATTTTTTGGTATCCTTAAATTTTAAGTAATCTTTGAAAGCTTCAGTTTTGTTGAGATCTTTGTAGGTTCCATTATCAAAGGTAATTTCAATCCTCTCCTTCACACTAATTTTGAAATGGTGAGAGCATTTTGAGCAAACATAAGAATTCTTTTTTAACTCTGGGATATAAAGAATAGAGCCACATGCATCACATGACTTCCATAAGCCTTCAGGTATTTTGCTATCCTTTTCTCCACCAAATGTTTGAGAAATATTTCTCTTCATTGTTGGGATAAAGTCTTTAATCCAGTTCATCTAAAATTGTTACTTTTGAATAATTTAGCTCATTATACTCTGGTCCAAGAAAATATAATCCTTTTGGAGGTATTGTTTTCCCAGCTTTCTTTCGATCTTTTTGCTTAATGATTTCTTTAAAATCTGTGATTTTTATTTTATTTGTACCCACATCTAGTAAAGTTCCTACAATTATTCTGACCATATTAAGCATAAAAGCATTCCCCTTTACGCAGAAATATATGTACTCTCCCTTGCTGATTATTTTTGCTTTTACAATCTCTCTTATTGGAGATTTTGATTGACATCCTGAGGCCCTAAATGCTGAAAAGTCTTTCTCACCAAGAAGATGTTGAGCTGCTTTATTCATTTTATCAGTATTTAAACTTTGTTTAATCCACAAGCAGTTATTAAAGCCTATTGCTGGTGGCGTATTTCCATTTTTGATTACATAAACATATTCTCTGGAAGTTGCATCGAATCTAGCG
>ENA-OSEY01002584-OSEY01002584.1-marine-metagenome-genome-assembly--contig:-NODE-2584-length-11646-cov-9.839658_pt1 | contig 11646 bp, 11 predicted proteins | sample MGYA00248465_ERZ534230 | MGnify/ENA primary metagenome ERZ534230 (study PRJEB26409, sample SAMN06344110) | marine metagenome | isolation source: Sea water from surface | place: Atlantic Ocean:Southern... | reverse complement strand
GATATTTATGTAAGCCCAAGTCAAATTAAAAGATTTGGATTAAGATCAGGAGACACTGTTGAAGGTCCAATTAGAGCACCAAAGGATGGTGAACGTTATTTTGCATTATTAAAAATTGATACAATCAACTACGAAGCAACCGAAAAAAGTAGAAACAAAATCAATTTTGATAACCTGACACCTCTTTATCCTGATGAGCAAATCAGATTAGAAACTGAAAAACCAGCAAGCGATCAAAGTTCAAGAGTAATTGACCTGGTTGCGCCAATCGGTAAGGGTCAAAGAGCACTTATTGTTTCACCGCCAAGAACAGGTAAAACAGTCTTACTGCAGAATATTGCACATTCAATTACTGATAATCATCCAGAATGTTATTTGATGGTTCTATTAATTGATGAGAGACCAGAGGAAGTTACTGACATGCAACGCTCTGTAAAAGGTGAGGTTGTGAGTTCAACTTTTGATGAGCCCGCATCACGTCACGTGCAGGTTGCAGAAATGGTTATCAATAAAGCAAAAAGATTAGTAGAGCATAAAAAAGATGTCGTTATTCTTTTAGACTCCATTACAAGATTGGGTCGTGCTTACAATACGGTTGTTCCAAGTTCAGGAAAAGTATTAACAGGTGGTGTTGATGCAAACGCACTACAAAGACCAAAGAGATTTTTTGGTGCAGCCAGAAATATTGAAGATGGCGGTTCACTAACTATTATTTCAACTGCTCTGATTGATACAGGAAGTAGAATGGATGAGGTAATTTTTGAGGAATTTAAAGGTACCGGTAACTCAGAAATTATATTGGACAGAAAAGTTGCTGATAAAAGAATATATCCTGCAATTGATATTACTAAGTCTGGTACTCGAAAAGAAGAGATACTGCTTGATAAAGACGAACTTCAAAAAATGTACGTTCTTAGACGTATTCTTAACCCAATGGGGACTATGGACTCTATTGAGTTCTTGCTAGGTAAACTGAAAGAAACAAAAGATAACGCAGATTTCTTCCAGTCCATGAATAAGTAACTTAAACATCAGTTACCCTTCAGCCTCTAAAATCGAAGACATTTTAAATTTCTTTCCTAATTTTTGTGAACCCCCAACATTTTTCAGATCAATTATAAAATAAAATTCAATATTTTTTACTTTGCATTTAGAGATCAGTTTTGCTGAAGCTAAAGCGGTACCGCCGGTCGCAATTAAGTCATCAATTATTAAAATCCTATCTCGTGAAGTGATCGAATTACTATGAACTTGAATCTCGTCGTTGCCGTACTCAAGAGAATATTTTTGCCGTATAACTTTTCCAGGAAGCTTTCCTTTTTTTCTAATCGGAACAAAAGGAAGGCCCAGTTTAAAGGCAACTGCAGCACCAAAGATGAAACCCCTTGCTTCTACACCTGCGATTTTGGTAAATTTATGCTTACTAGCATATCTTGAAATTTCGTTAATAACTTCTTTGAAGAGCAATTTATTGTCTGTAACAGATGTTATGTCCTGAAACATAATTCCCTTTTTTGGGAAATCAGGGATCACCCTGATTGTCTTCTTGAGTTTATTTTTTAGTTTTTTGTTCAATGTTCAGTAAATTTCTTTTGGTACTTAACCCGCCCACTGATGTAAATCCAGTGAGTTTGCCATCACTGCCCACGACCCTATGACATGGAACTGTCATCATCAGATTGTTTCTTCCCAATGCGCCCCCAACAGCTCGAGGCGAAGTTCTTAATTTCCTTGCAATGTCCCCATAAGTTGTTGTTCTACCATAAGGTATTCTTTGTAAATAATTCCAAACACGGTTTTGAAATTTTGTGCCCATTTGTCTAGTTGGAAAATTAAGGGATCGTCTTTTGCGCGCAAGATACATTTTAATTTGAAGCGCAGATCTTTTTAGAAGCTTATCCTCTGTTTTGTTAGGCTTTTTCCTTGTTCTATGAACTGCAATTATTCTATTTTTGCTTGAGACAAGCTCAATATTGCCAATGATTGATTTGAAAACGTAGCTGCTCATATATATAAGATATTATAATTTTTTGACTTTATGACTAACAAATTTTTTGAAAGACACGTATTTTTTTGTACAAACCAAAGACCTGAAGGTCACCCAAAAGGTTGTTGTGCTTCTAAAAATTCAACAGTGCTTCGAGCCTATATGAAGAAAAAAACAAAAGAATTAGTCTCCGATAAGAAAATAAGAATAAATGCATCAGGCTGTTTAGATCATTGTGAATTTGGTCCCACACTTGTTGTTTATCCAGATAATGTTTGGTACTCGTGTAAAACAGAAGAAGAGGTGGACCAAGTAATCAATGAACATCTTATTAATGACCGTATCGCTGAAAACCTCCAAATAAAAAAATGACAATTTTTGCACTATCAACTGCCAGCGGTGTTGCGGGGTTAGCGGTTGTAAGAGTCTCAGGACATCTAGCGCTCACAGCTCTTAAAACCATTTCTAGAAAGAGTCACTTCGATCCAAACGTCTTAACAAAATCAGAATTTTATGATCCAGAAAGCGGTAACTTAATTGACAAAGGTCTTGCTGTGTTTTTCTCAAAACCAAAAAGTTTCACAGGTGAAGATGTTGTTGAGTTTCATGTTCATGGCGGCCATACAACTGTTCAGCTTTTACTCAAATCACTTTCTAATATTGATCAGTTAAGACTTGCTCAACCCGGTGAATTTTCAAAAAGAGCATTTGTGAATAACAAAATGGATCTTACAGCAATTGAAGCCATGGGTGATCTAATTAATGCGCAAACTGAAATTCAACATAATCAAGCACTGTCCCAGATGAATGGCTCACTGAATAAATTATATTTATCATGGAGAAAGTCTCTAATAGAGTTAGTTGCTTATCTCGAAGCGGATATAGATTTTGCAGATGAAGACATTCCTGAAAATGTTCTTAACAACATCAATTCAAAAATTGAAAAACTTTTAGACGAAATGAATGAGCACTTAAAACAACGTAATCAAGGAGAAATATTAAGAGACGGTTATAAAGTCGCCATCATTGGATCTCCAAATGTTGGTAAATCAAGTTTGATAAATTCACTTGCTAATCGTGATGTTGCAATTGTGTCTGATAGGGAGGGCACGACCAGAGACGCGATTGAAGTAAGGCTAAATATTGCTGGATTTCCAGTCATTTTAACAGACACTGCGGGTTTAAGAGACACTGAAGACGAGATCGAAAAAAAAGGAATTGAAATAACTCAAAGTAAAATAAAAGAAGCAAATTTAGTTTTGGAATTATTTGATGATCCAAATGATGTTGAGTTACATCAGGATCGACTTACAGTTCTAAATAAATGTGACTTGCATAATAATTATAAAAAAGAAGGCTGTATCAATATTTCAGTTTCAAATGGAAGTGGTATTGATAATTTAATCAATAAAATTGCTGAGCACGTATCAAGCAAATTCATAAGTTACACCGATACAATACCAACAAAGACTCGATACATTCTAGGTGTTCAAAATTCAATACAAAGTTTACTCAGTGCAAAAAGTATAGATTTAAAAGTTAATTCTGAACTTATGGTTGAAGAGTTAAGATTAGCCATTCAAGAAATCGGAAAAATAACTGGTCATGTTGATGTTGAAGAATATTTAGAAGTTATTTTTAAAGATTTTTGCATCGGTAAATAAAAAAATAATTGATTGCAATTAGTCTAAGTTAATTTAATTAACTTAATCATGACTAGTTATGATGTTGTTGTAGTTGGAGGAGGGCATGCTGGCTGTGAAGCTGCGACTACTTCTGCACGTGTTGGTGCAAAAACCCTCTTAATCAGCCATAAATTCGATACCATTGGTGAGATGTCCTGTAACCCTGCAATCGGTGGTCTTGGTAAGGGCCATTTAGTAAGGGAAATCGATGCTCTGGATGGAATAATGGGGCGTATAGCTGATTTATCAAGTATTCAATATAGATTACTCAATAGAACAAAAGGTCCTGCAGTAAGAGGACCAAGAGCTCAATCGGATAGAAAGCTCTATAAAAAACACATGCAGGAGGAGATTGAAAATACACAAAATTTAGAACTTTTGTTTGACCCTGTAGAAGATTTAATTTTTGATAATAATAAACAAATTGCTGGTGTGATTTGCGCAAGTGGTAAAAAAATATCTACCAAAAAAGTTATCATTACAACTGGTACATTTTTGAATGGCTTAATCCACTTAGGTGACAAAACTATTCCGGCTGGAAGACATGGCGATTCTCCCTCAATAGGACTTGCAGACTCACTCTATAAAACTGGCTTTAATATTGGACGTTTAAAAACTGGGACACCTGCGAGACTGGATAAAAATACAATAGACTTTTCTAAACTTGAAAAACAGGAAGCTGACGATGAGCACTCTTACTTTTCATTTTTAACCACAAAAACTCATAATGAACAATTACCGTGCCACATGACTTATACAAATGAGGCCGTTCACAATATAATTCAAAAAAATATAACAAAATCAGCTATTTACTCAGGTCAAATCAGTGGTACAGGGCCAAGATATTGCCCTTCTGTAGAAGATAAAGTTGTAAAATTTGCAGATAAATTGAGGCATCAAATTTTCTTAGAACCAGAAGGACTTGATAGTGATTTAATATATCCAAATGGCATCTCAACTTCACTCCCGCCAGATGTACAGGACGAATTCATAAGTAAAATCAATGGTTTAGAGAATGCTAAAATAGTAAGGCACGGTTATGCAATTGAATATGATTTTATTGATCCACAAGAACTTTACCAAACATTGGAAACAAAAAAAATAAAAGGTCTTTATCTTGCTGGTCAAATAAACGGCACAACAGGTTATGAGGAAGCTGCTGCGCAAGGGCTTGTAGCAGGTTTGAATGCTGCAATCTCCCTAAGTAATAAAGAACATGTTTTTTCAAGAAACGACTCATACATTGGTGTAATGATTGACGACTTAACTCTAAAAGGGGTTACTGAGCCCTACAGAATGTTCACTTCTAGGGCAGAATACAGATTGTTATTAAGAGCAGATAATGCAGATTTAAGATTAACAGAGGTTGGGTACAATTTAGGGTTAGTTGAAGCTGGCAGATATGAAAAGTATTCAGCTAAAAAAATTGAACTAGAAAAAGTCAATAAAATTGTTAAAAATCAATATGTTACACCTAATGCACTTTCAAAGATTGGAGTTCAAATTAATCAAGATGGCAAAAAAAGATCAGCTTTTGACTTATTAGCTTATCCTAATATCGATATTGATAAAATAGATGAGATCTTTGACTTAAATCTAAAGCAATATAGCAATGAAATTCTTGATCAAATAACAACAGAGGCTCATTACAAAGGCTATCTTAAGAAGCAAGAAAGTGAGATCATTTCACTTACTAAAGAGGAAAAAGTTGAAATTCCCACTAATCTGAATTACGAATTAATTCCCAGTTTATCAACAGAAATCGTTGAAAAACTGACAAAAATTAAGCCTAAAAACTTATCTCAAGCATCAAGAATTGATGGAGTTACGCCTGCAGCTCTCAGTGTTATTTTATCATATATAAAAACCAAAGCTAAATCTCAAAAATTAGCTTAATATCAAAATAATGATTGATTCGCCTGATGCTCTAAAAGAGCTCTTGCCAAATGTTTCACGTGAAACAATTGAAAAATTGGCTGAATTCAGGGAAATGATTTTGGCAGAAGACCAAAACTTAATATCAAAGAATGATAAAAACTTTATCTGGATAAGACATTTCTATGATTCTTTAAGATTAGCTCAGTTTATAACTAGCAATGGAAATAATATCATTGATATTGGCAGCGGTGCTGGCCTTCCAGGTATACCAGTTTCGATATTATTTGGCTCTAAAAATAAGGTTTTTTTATGCGAAAATAGACCTAAAAGAGTATCGTTTCTTAACAAATGTATTGTTAACTTAGATCTTAAAAACACTGAAGTGATTCCCATTAAAGCAGAAAAAATTGAAAATAAAAAATTTGATATCATTTTAGCAAGAGCTGTTAGCCAATTAAATCATTTATTATCAATTAGTTATAATATATGCAAAAAAAACACTACATTGCTTCTGCATAAAGGTGTACATATAGATGAAGAGATCGTGCAAGCTACTAAATGTTGGGATTTTACTCATGTATTGCATGAAAATGAAAGAGAAAAGGGTTCTTTTATTTTGGAATTAAAAAATATAATAAAATCAATAACTTAATGAAAAATAAAATAATAGCTATCTCAAATCAGAAAGGTGGAGTGGGAAAAACTACAACAGCAATAAACTTATCCACAGCCTTAGCCGCTATTGGGGAAAAAGTTTTAATTATTGATCTCGACCCTCAAGGAAACGCTAGTACAGGTTTAGGTATAGATTATCAAAACAGAAATAATTCAATTTATGAAGTTCTTGCATCTCAATGCAATTTATTTGATGCAATTCAAAATACTGAAATAGAAAATTTAAAAATCATTCCATCCACTGTGGATCTATCAGGTATTGAACCTGAACTTGCTGAAGTAAATGATAGAGCTTTTACACTTAAAAAAATTTTAACAGACCAAAACTCATTAAATGATTTTAGTTTTGTTTTTATTGATTGCCCACCAGCTTTAAGTCTTCTCACTGTCATGGCAATGACCGCAGCTGATTCTGTCATAGTCCCACTTCAATGTGAATTTTTTGCTTTAGAAGGTCTTAGTCAATTAATAAAAACAATTGATAGGGTTAAACAAAATCTAAATCAAAATCTAACAATCGATGGAATAGTGTTAACAATGTTCGATGCAAGAAATAAACTTTCTTCACAAGTTGCTGACGATGTTAAAAAACATTTAAGTCAACAAGTATATGAAACCATCATACCCCGTAACGTAAGAGTTTCAGAAGCTCCTTCATTTGGTATGCCTGCATTAATTTATGATCAAAAGGCTGCCGGTAGTCAGGCATATTTAAGATTAGCGGATGAGATCATAAGACAAAACAAAGAACAGGAAGCAGCTTAATGAGTTCATCAATTTCAAAAAAAGGTTTGGGTCGTGGACTTTCATCACTTATGGGTGATACTAAAGATGTCTCAATTCAAAATGAAACTTCAAATCAAGAAACAAAAATTTCTATTTCAAATTTAAAACCAAGCCCGTCACAGCCTCGAAGATTATTTGATAAAAATAGTATTAATGAATTAGCTGAATCCATAAAATCTAAAGGGCTTGTTCAACCAATATTAGTTAGACCCTCACCAACAGAGTCTGGAACATATGAAATCATTGCAGGTGAGAGAAGATGGCGAGCAGCCCAAATTGCACAACTTCACGAAATTCCTGCAGTTGTTAGAAAACTAGATGATGTAGAAGCGTTAGAAATCGCAATTATAGAAAATGTACAACGTTCTGATCTATCACCAATTGAAGAAGCCGCGGGATATAAAAGATTAATTGAAAACCACGGCCATACTCAAGAAGCACTTGCAGATATTGTTGGTAAAAGCAGAAGTCATATTGCAAATATAATCAGACTACTTGGCTTACCTCAGTCCATTCAAGATATGATTTCTGAGGGAAAGATTTCATCAGGGCATGCCCGCGCTATTATGAATAGTGCCTTTCCAGAACAACTAGCAGAAAAAATTGTTAGTGAAAATTTAAGTGTAAGGGCCGCAGAAGACCTTGCAAAACAAAGAAAGCCAGGAGTAAAGAAAGTTAAATTAAAAGACCCAGATACGATTGATTTAGAAAATAATTTAACAGCAAAGCTTGGATTAAACGTTTTGATTGATCACAAAGGAAAAAAGGGCGGTTCAATTAAAATAGAATATAAGTCTCTTGATCAATTAGAATTAGTGACTGCTAAATTAAAAAATTAATTTTTAAAATATTGCCTTCCATTATTTGCAATTAATAAAATTGATTTTTCACAATTTACATTTGCTAATTTGCTGTTCAATTTGCACGCAACCTCAGTTTCCAACAGTCTGTTAAGGTTTGACTCAATGCTTCGTAAGGGCCATTTGAAACAATGTTTTTGAAAGTTGTCTTTATCTTTCCAGAAAACAGGTGGTTTCAGTATCTTTATTGAACTATCAAAGTTATTGCCTTTTTTCATTTCAATTTTAGTTTGTTGAACTCTTAATAAGTAGTTTATCAGACTTCTAATGAGGCTAATTGGACTTGTTCCCTCAGATAAAAGTTTATTAATTATTTTAGAACTCTTGGACGTATTTCCAAACATGATATGCTCATTCATTTTATTTAAGTTTTGAGAACTTGAGTCATTGAGTAAAATTTTAATTTCCTCTAGCTTAATTTTTGAATTAGAGTTTTTATAAAATATTTCAATTTTTTCAAGTTCACGTTTGCTTATCATGCGGTCATTACTTAGTGATTGTAATAGATAATTTTTTACTTCACTGTTTAATTCAAATTTATTTTTTCTTGTAAATTCGTCAATATTTTTCATTATTGAACGGCTATCATCTTCATAACATGGAAGCGATAAACAAGTTTTGTGTTCTTCAAAAAATTTTCTAATTTTTGAAGATTTACTTAAATTACCCTCTCTTATAATTAGAGCTCCTTGTCTCGGTGCCTTTAAAACAATTTCTTCAATTATGCTTAAGTGTTTATCTTTTATTCCATCAGCTATAACGATTTTATTTTTGAAGAACATGGAAACCGACCGAATAATTGCCTCAAGAGAGCCTGGGTCATCATCTAAATCTTTTCCATTAAAACTAATTTCTTCATATTCATCGTGTGGTAAATAATTTTTTGTTAATTTTCCTATTTGGTCTTTTACAAGACCTTCATTTGGACCATATATTAAAATACTTAAAAACTGCGCGCTGTCTTTAATGATTTTTTCTAACTGATGTTCCTTAATGACCATCTATCTTGAAATACTACTTTGGATTCTAGACGTCATTAATTGAATAGCATTTTTAGTAGCAATTTTGGTCATACTTTTTTTTGTATCTTCATTGACTATTTCTGAACCAGTAACATCATATTGAGCAAAACCTCGCGTGGTGCCCGTAGAAATGACTTCATCACTATCTATTTGTATAAGTTCATATTCTATTTCTATTTCGATTCTATATTTTGCAACCGTTCCATTAGTATTTACGATTAATGGAGTTAAATCCTCGTATATAGTAAGGAGTGCCCTATACTTTTGATCCTCACTTTGAACAATGGTGTTATTAACTTCTTCAATAATTTCCCTTGCAACTTGGTTAGTAACTTCGACTGAGTAACCGACTAAAGTTGCATTATCACTTGTCATTTTATAAATTGGTTTGAAACCACAACCTAAAAATATAAAAAAAACTGCTAAAGTGGTTAAAAGTTTTTTCATGATTTTAATTCCGATAACATTTCAGATAAATAGTCTTCATACTTTTTCCAAGCCCCAATAGATTTATTGTTAATTGGATTTCTCACTTGTTCAATACTTGCAGTTCTAACTTGCCTTTTGTTCTTATGAAATTCTAGGCATTGTTCTTCCCAATCTAGCTCACAATGTTCAATTAATTTTTTTGACACAGTCTCTTGGTTATGAACTAATTCCTCGTTGTCTAAAATAAAAATATCATCTGCATGCTTTTTAAACCAAAATTTCATAAGGTCTTGATGCAGTTTATAGTATTGGACTAACATTTTTTGATTGTATGAATATTGATGTGAAACTTCCACAAATTTGTGTGAATATAATGAAAAACAGTTATCAATAGGATCCCTTTTACAGTAGATTATTTTTGCTTCGGGCAAAATCAGTTTAATTAATCCAATAAATATAAAATTATGAGGCATTTTATCACAAATATAAATGGAATCACCTTTATCTCTTTTGGATAACTTATCGAGATACTGCTCTCTGGCAGTTTTTAAACTGTCTTGGTTTTTAATAATAAAATCGAGATTATTTATTTGATTTTCAGTTGGTTGAATTAGACGAAAATCAAGAACCTCTGCTAGATAATCTAATTCTCCCGCACCAGTAATTTTTGAATGAGAAGAAAGTATTTGTTCACATAGAGTCGTTCCTGATCTTGGCATCCCACATACAAAGATAGGTATCTGTTTATTAATTTTGCCTTCAAATTCAAAATCAATATTTTTTGAAAAAATCGTTTGCAATTTATTGAAAAATTTTTTTTCACTTTCTAAATTAAAATCTTTTAGGGCATACTGTGCGTTATTTCCTTTTATGAGATATGATCCTGCTTTTTTATAGTCACTTTGATTTTTAAAATATTCAAAAAAAGAATGGCAAATCAGTGTTTTATCTTCAGATTTAAGTTCTTTTTCTGTCAAAAGTTGATCATAATATTTAATATGCTCTTCTTTTAGTTTGTTATTTTTATCCTTGGTGTAGCCTAACAAATAAGCAATATTTTTATAATCATTTTTAAAACCTTCTGAAGATATTTTGTTTGCCTTTTTGAACTCTCCTATCTCTCTGTACGCTGTTGACAAGTTGTGTTTAAAATTGTCATTGTCAGGAAAATTCTTATTTAATTTTTCAAGTATATCAATAGCTTCTTCAGGCCGACTATTAATAATTAAAGCCTTAGCGTATTGATCCAAAGCTATCGGGTTACCTGGCTGTATCTTTATTGATAATTGTGAATAGTGAATAGCATTTTTAGGATCATTAATTTTATGATAATAACCTGCTAAATTATTAATTGTTGGTACATAGTTAGAATTAATTTTAAATGACTGGCTTAAGCATTTATGTGCTAGCTCATAATTTTTGTTTTCCATGTGAATTGTTGCTAAATTACTAAGAGCCTGAAATCCTTTTGGATTGACTTTTAATGCCTGGAGAAAATAATTATAAGCCTTTTCGTATTGTTCTAAATCTTGATAGAGAATACCTAAGTGCCTGATAGCCTCATAATTTGTAGGTTCACTTGATAAAACTTTATTATATAAAGCCTCAGCTTTAACGTAATTCTTGTTTGTGTGGAGCTTTATACCCTCAAGTAAATCTTGGTTAACTGACTGATTGAGTTTATTAGTTTTTTTCTGTCTTCTTCGTTCGTGTCTGTTCATTTTTCAACAACAAGGTTAAGTATCTTATTTGGAACATAGATTGATTTTAATATATTTTTTCCCGATAAGGCGTCTTTTATGTTTTTGATATTTTGAATTTCTTTTTCAACTTCTTTTTCTGATGTATCTTTTGCAACAACTACTTCTCCTCGACGTTTACCATTTATCTGAATGACAACAGTCACCTCTTTATTTTCTAAATACTTTGTATTTATTGTTGGCCAAGGCTCATCCATAATTGATCCACTTTTTCCAACTAATGACCAACATTCTTCAGCCAGGTGAGGAACCATCGGCTCGATTACTCTAATTAGGATGTGCAATGCCTCATTGATTGCCTCTTTGCCTTCCTCATCTTCTATTTGAAATTTAGAAATTGCGTTAACTATCTCAAAAACTTTTGCAATTGAGACATTCATTTGAAATTTTTCAATGCTCTGAGTTATAGCTTGAAGGTTTTGATGAATGATTCTTATAAAATCTAGAGATTTTCCCTGATATGTTTTGTCACTACTGTTCGTTGTTTGGATAAGGTTTTTCTTGTTATTTTGAACAATCGCCCAAATTTTCTGACAAATCTTCCATGCTCCATTTATACCCGAG
>ENA-OSEY01002583-OSEY01002583.1-marine-metagenome-genome-assembly--contig:-NODE-2583-length-11647-cov-3.700432_pt1 | contig 11647 bp, 14 predicted proteins | sample MGYA00248465_ERZ534230 | MGnify/ENA primary metagenome ERZ534230 (study PRJEB26409, sample SAMN06344110) | marine metagenome | isolation source: Sea water from surface | place: Atlantic Ocean:Southern... | reverse complement strand
GTTCAGGAGGAAATATTGAAGGTTCAAAAATTGGAGAAAAGGTTAATATCAATGATTGTGTCATATATGCTCCTAGAAACTTGCCTAGTCTCATTGCTTACGACGCTAGCCTATTATTTTCTAAAAATATTTATAATTTTATTTCAAATTTTATTACTGAGAATAAAATATTTGATATTGAAGCTAAAGATGAATTACTATTAAAAACTACATTAGTAAAAAATGGAAATAAAACAGAAAATTTTTATGATGGCTAAACATGGAAAATATTGATCCTTTTGTAATTAATTTTATAGTATTTACTTTAGCTATATTTGTTGGTTACTTTGTAGTTTGGGCGGTTACTCCTGCTCTTCATACACCTCTAATGAGTGTTACTAATGCTATTTCAGGTATAATTATTGTTGGTAGTTTAACACTAATTATATTAAGTCCTGAAAATAATGATTTTCAAAAATCTCTAGATTTATCATCATTAATGGGTTATCTAGCTACTGTTTTGGCAAGTATAAATGTTTTCGGGGGCTTTGTAGTTACACAAAGAATGTTAGCAATGTATAAGAAAAAAAATAAAAATGATTAATGAAAACTTTTCAGCAATACTTTATTTAATTTCCTCAGTTTTTTTTATATTAGCCTTAAAGGGATTATCGTCACCTGAAACTGCACGAAGAGGTAATATTTTTGGTATATTAGGTATGCTTACTGCAGTAAGTACTTTAATTCTACAACCTAATACTTCTAATTTTATTCCAGTTGTAATCTGTATCTTGTTAGGGGGTGCTATTGGTACAACTTTAGGCTTAAAAATAAAAATGACTGCAATGCCACAACTAGTGGCAGGGTTTCATAGCTTAGTTGGATTAGCTGCTGTATTTGTAGCTGCAGGAGCCTTTTATGCTCCAGAAAAATTTGGTATTTCTTCCGGTGGTACTATCAAAGTAGTTAGTGCTATTGAGATGTCAATCGGATTAGTTGTTGGGGCTATTACTTTTTCTGGTTCTGTTATAGCTTTTTTAAAACTACAATCATTGATGTCTGGAAATCCTATAACCTTCAAACTTCAACATACATTAAACGCTCTGCTAGGAATAATCATTGTGATTAGTATTTATCTATTTGTTAAATTACAAAGTAATGAATTGTTTATTTTACTTACTATTATGGCATTAATTATTGGGATATTAATAATCATACCAATAGGTGGTGCAGATATGCCAGTAGTTGTGTCAATGTTAAATTCTTATTCTGGTTGGGCTGCGGCCGGAATAGGTTTTACTTTGGAAAATATCTCTCTTATTATTGTAGGAGCATTAGTTGGAAGTTCCGGAGCTATATTATCTTACATAATGTGTAAGGCTATGAATAGATCATTTATTAGTGTTATTTTAGGAGGTTTTGGAGAGGATAGCACTTCAACAGCTGTGACACAGACTGATAAGACTGTTAAATCAGGAGGGTCAACAGATGGTTCCTTTATAATGAAAAACTCAGAACATGTAATAATAGTACCTGGATATGGAATGGCAGTATCACAAGCTCAGCATATAGTTAAAGAAATGGCAGACTTATTAAAAAAAAATGGAGTGAAGGTTTCATTTGCAATTCATCCAGTTGCTGGAAGAATGCCAGGTCATATGAATGTACTACTAGCAGAAGCCAATGTTTCGTATGATGAAGTTTTTGAATTAGAAGAGATTAATTCAGATTTTAGCACTTGTGATGTAGCTTTTGTTATTGGAGCTAATGATATTACTAATCCAGCTGCTAAAACAGATCCTAGCAGTCCAATAGCAGGAATGCCAATCTTAGATGTTGAAAATGCCAAGACTGTTTTATTTGTTAAAAGAAGTTTGTCGCCTGGCTATGCAGGTATAGATAACAAAGTCTTCTATAATGAAAACACACTAATGTTATTTGGTGATGCAAAAAAGATAGTAGAAGAAATAGTAAAAGAGCTTGACTAGTTTACCATTTGTTTCTTAATTCTCTTAGTGCTAAAAAAACTTCTTGAGGGCTATCGTTTTTAGATAAAAGATTTTCATTTTTTAATGATTCTTTAATACTTTTTTCTTTGAGTCTAAAAAAAGTATTCACTTTTAATTCTATTTCAAAAGAGGAAACAAATTTTGTACTAAAACCCTCTATTTTAGATTTTTGTAATAAATCATAAGCATTCTTATTTTCTGGTTCTAGAGATAAAGTAAATTCAAGATTATTAGTTAAATAATCATGGCCTGGATATATTTTCGTTTTTTTATCAAGTTTTATTAGTTGGTTATAAAAAGTATTGTATAGACTTAAAGGATTTCCTCCATTATGACAGTTTCCAACACCTGCATTAAAAAGAGTATCCCCACAAAATAATGCATCTTCAGAACCTCTAATTAATAAACATAAATGAGACATTGTATGGCCAGGTGTATCTAAAATATCTATATTTACTGTATTACCAACCTTAATTTTATCTCCTGCTTTTAAACCTATATCAACTCCTTTTATTACCTTTTTAGCATTATGGTGCGCATATAATTTAGCTCCTGTATGTTGAATAATTTTATCATTTCCTCCAGTATGATCTAAATGTTCATGTGTATTTATTATAGAAACAATCTTTAAATCATTTCTTTTTGCCTCTTCTAAACATAGATTATATGCAAGAGGATCTACCACTATCGCTTCTCTAGTCTTTTCACACCCTATTAAATAATTAAAGTTTCTATAATTGTTATATGTATAAATTTGTTTTATTATCATAATAATTTTATAAAGAGGTTTTATGCAAGAATACAAAATAGTAGTTCAAGGAACAAGAAAAATTATTACTTATCTTAAAAGCTACCTAAAAATACCTTTTAAGTTATATTATTTTGCTAAACAAAATGAAAATTACTTCAAAAAACTTAAAAAAGCTGATGTAGTAATAACCATGAGCTGGGGAAAAACTATGTGGGGTGGTACAGAAAATTTAAAAGTACCAGAAGTTCAAAACCTAAAATTAATACATCTACCTGGCGCTGGGACTGATGCCATAAATTTTTCTCAATTACCTAAAAACTGTAAGGTTTGTAATGTTTATGAGCATGAAATACCTATAGCAGAGTACTGCTTAGCTAATATATTAAATTGGGAGATGAATTTAATAGAAAAAACAAGTAAATTTAAAAATTTAGACTGGAGTGATTGTATGATTTTTGATGGGCCTACCCACAGTGAGTTATACGATAAAACTATTGGTATATTGGGTTATGGAAAAATAGGTAAGGAAATAGCTAAAAGAATTAAACCATTTGGAACACATTTAATTGGCTATACTAGAACTAATAGAAAGAAAGATAAATATTTAAATAATTTATATCTAAGTAAGGATCTTAAAAAAAATATTGGAAGTTTAGACTACTTAATAATTGCATGTCCCTTAACTAAAAGTACAAAAAATATAATTAATTCTAATTTATTTAAACTTATGAAAAAAGATGCAGTAATTATTAATATAGCAAGAGGCGGTATTATTAATGAAAAGGACTTATATTACGCACTGAAAAAAAGATTAATAGGTGGTGCTATAATAGATACTTGGTTTAAATATCCTCAAAGTAAAGAACAAAATGGTTTCAGACCTTCCAATTTTTCATTTAATAAAATGAAAAATGTGATTATGTCACCACATATATCTGCTTGGTCAGAAAATATGATTGAAAGAAGATCTAGAGTAATAAGTGATAATATAAATAGGCTATATAATAAGAAAGGACTAATTAATAAAGTGAGAAATACTTAATATCCCCTAGTACCTTTTCTTTGTAACTTTCTCCACCTTCTCACAGATTCTGCCTTTTCTCTTGCTTTCTTTTCTGAAGGCTTTTCATATGCCCTTCTTTTCTTCATTTCTCTATACATACCTTCTCTTTGCATTTTTTTCTTCAATGTTCTAAGGGCATGATCAACATTATTATCTCTTACTATAACTTCCAATATATTTCTCCTATTATTAAAAAATATTAAATAACATAAGCTGTTGATAAAGTGAAGAGAATAATTACAATAATATAATGATCAATAATCAAAAAGAAAAAAGTATTTTTACTAAGCTTCACTCAGAATTTAAAAATGGGACTTTCAATAATTTTAATATTAGTTCGATTTTAAAAAAAAATTCAATTTCAGAAGAAGATTTTTATTACTTTTTTCCAGATAAAACTAAAAGTTTATGTAATTTTTTCTTAAGTAATTTGCAATTAAAATTAGAAAATAAAATTAAAAATAAAATTAAAAATGAAAAAAGTATTAGTAAAAGAGTAAACTTTATATTATTCGAACTAATTAGTCTTTTGAATGAAGATAAAGCTATTAGTTTATATTTTCTTAATTATATTTCCAGAAAGCCTACATATTTAAAAAAAATAAGTACTAAGTTTTCTGATAGAGTTTGGCGCCTTTTGGAAGATAAGTCAGTTGATTTTAATTACTATACAAAACGGTTGATCCTATCTCAAATATTAATTAACTCTATATTGTACTGGAGAGGTTCGAATGATCTTAATAAAACACAAGTTTTTATAGAAAAACAAATATTTTTACTAGGCAAGTTTGGGTATTATAAAAGTAATTTTAAAAAATTTATTTCTAAGATAGCACCTAAAAACTTTTTTACAAAATTTGATTTTTTCCATTAAGATAAAATATTAATGTGACCTAGTTTTCTACCTTCTTTAATTTCATCTTTCCCATATATATAAAGTTTATAATTTTTTTTATTTAAGGATTTCTCTATAACATTATAGTTTTCTCCTAAAATATTTATCATCTTACAATTATGATAGTACTTAATATGCGGAATTGGCATGTCAAAAATAACTCTTACTAGAGCCTCAAATTGAGAAACATTACACGCATCCATAGTCCAATGACCTGAATTATGAGGTCTAGGAGCTACTTCATTTACAATAATTTCATCGCTCTTATCCACAAACATTTCTATTGCAATAATCCCAATAATATTTAAAGATCTAGCTAATTTTACAGCAATAGCTTTTGCTCTATTTTTAGTTTTTTTACTTATCTTTGCGGGAAATACGCTTCCCCTCAGTATTCCATTAACATGTTTATTTTCAGACGGTTCATAACATACTGCAGATCCATCTTTTTTAATTATTACTATTACCGAAATTTCTTTTTTAAACTTTATAATTCCTTCAATGATATATTTATTTTTTTCAATATTATCTTTTATATTTGGAATTCTATATTTTTTTATTATATGTTGCCCTTTACCATCATAGCCAAACTTTCTTGTTTTTAAAATAGCATTACCTTTTAACTTTTCTAAAACATCCTTAACATCAATGTATTTTTTTATTTGATAAAAAGGAGCTACAGTAATACCTAAATTAGAAATAAATTCTTTTTCTAATAATCTATCTTGAGAATACTTTAATGCTTTTGAACCCGGAAAAATTTGACTATTTTTTTCTAAAAAATTCAAGCTTTCTAAAGGAATATTTTCAAACTCATAAGTAACCTTATCTGAGTGTTTAACAAATTTTTTTAAAGCTTTTTTATTATTGTAATCACTATTAACTATTATATTTGCATTCTGAAAAGCAGGTGCGTTTTCATTAGGATCAAATATGCAAGTTTTAATGCCAAGCCGGGAGGCTTCAACAGCAATCATCTTACCAAGTTGTCCTCCTCCTAAAATTCCCAGTGTCTTATTAGTTATATTTTTAATAACATTATTTTTCATTTTCTTTTAGGAGTAACACTTACAGCCTTTGTTAAATCTTGTCTCCACTTACTTAATTTTTTTGAAATATTTTTATCATTTTCTGCAAATAAAGATACAGCAAACAACGCAGCATTTTTGGCGCCTGCTTCTCCAATTGCAAAAGTTGCAGTGGGTATACCATATGGCATTTGTACTATTGATAATAAACTGTCAAGTCCGTTCATTAGCTTACTTTCTATTGGGACACCTAATACTGGAATTTTAGTTAACGAGGCTACCATTCCTGGCAGATGAGCTGCTCCTCCAGCACCTGCTATTATAACTTTAATATTATTTTTATGAGCATTTTTAGCATATCTATACAGTCTCTCTGGAGTTCTATGAGCTGAAACTATTTTAACTTCATTAGAAATTTTAAAATCATTTAATATATTTTCTGCTAGTTGTAATGTTTTCCAGTCAGACTGACTTCCCATTATAATACTTACCTTGTCTTTTTTCATATTCAACTCCAAAAAGAAATATAATTAAGTTAGTATTATAACTTTGCTTTTATTTAATTCAATTAAATGATAATAAATGTGTTATGTTAGAAAAATTTTTTTTATCGCTTTTACTTAGGTTACCTGAGGAAATATCACATAGCATTGCAATATTCTTATTGAAATATAATTTAGTTCCCACCAAAAAAAAAGTTATAAAATCTATAACAAAAATTAAATTTTTAAACTTTAAATTAACACATCCTGTAGGACTTGCAGCAGGTTTTGATAAAAATGCGGAGGCATTGCCTGGCTTATTAAAACAAAACTTTAGTTTTATAGAAATTGGTACAGTGACACCACTTCCTCAAATTGGAAATAGTAAACCAAGAGTTTTTAGAGTACCAGAAGAAAAATCTATAATTAATAAATTAGGTTTTCCCAACTTAGGAGCTTCAAAAATATTTAACAATCTATGTAAAATTAGAAAATATCACACCTTAGGCTTAGAACCTCTAATAGGCGTTAACATTGGCTGTAATAAAAATACTAAAAACCCACTAAAAGACTATGAGAAATGCTTTGAAATTTTTAGTTCAGTTGCTGATTATATTACTATAAACGTTTCATCTCCTAACACTCCAGGCTTACGAAAACTTCAACTGCAAAATAACTTAGCTCCCTTGTTAAAAACCCTTAGTAATAAAAGAAAAGAATATTTTAAAAAAAATAAAAGAAAAATACCTCTAGTATTAAAAATTGCTCCCGATCTAGTAGACTCTGATTTAAAAAGTATTGTTAAACTTATAAAAAGTTATCAAATTGAAGGTATTATTGCTACTAACACCTCAATAAATAAAAAAATTATTCAAAATAAAAAATATACTAAATTACAAGGTGGCATATCGGGAAACGCCCTATATAAAAATTCGAATAATATTTTAAAAAAATTACATAAGTTTTCTAAAGGGAATATCACTTTAATAGGAGTTGGAGGTATTGATAGTGGTGAAAAAGTTTTTAAAAAAATTAAACTAGGGGCCAACGCTGTTCAAGTTTATAGTTCTTTAATATATAATGGAATAAGCATAGTAGATAAAATGGTTCTTGATTTCGTTAAATTATCTAAATTAAATAAATAATTTTATGCAAAGCTATAAATCATTAAATAATATAAATCAAATCATCGATAACTATGATGCCTTTATTATTGATATTTGGGGTGTCCTATGGGACGGCATAAAAGCTTATAAATATGCAAAATTAACTTTAAAAAAATTAAAAGAAAAAAATAAAAATATCATTCTTCTTTCCAATGCTCCTAGAAGAGCTAAAATAGTATCTGATAAGTTGAGTTCTATAGGAATTAATAACAATTTATATGATAATATTGTTTCATCGGGTGAAGTTTGCCGTGAAGAGTGTCTTTCTAATAAGAAAAAATTATCTTTACTAGGTGAAAATTATTACTTTATTGGTCAAGAACTTGATAAAGGTATAGCAACAAATCTTGAAATCAAAGAAGTCTCTTCTATAAGTAAAAGCTCTTTTATATTAGTCTGTGGAACTAGAGATTTTGATCATACTCTCAACAATTATAAAAAAGAGCTTAATGAAGCATTAAAATATAATTTGCCTTTAGTATGTGCTAACCCTGATAAAGTAGTGATTAGACAAAATGGACAATTAATTACTTGTGCCGGTATATTAGCAGATTATTATCACAACAATGGAGGTGTAGTGTTTAGATATGGAAAGCCTTTTCAAGCTATGTATGAAAAATCTTTTACTATTTTAAGAAGTTTCAATACTAAATTAGCTTTAGATAAAGTTTTAGTTATAGGTGACTCTCTTGAAACAGATATATTAGGTGCTAATAACAATAAACTTAATTCTTTATTAATTACTAATGGCATTCATAAACATGAACTAACTAACAGTAATAATTATGAAGTATATAAAAATAGTATTGATAAACTTTGCAAAAAATATTCAGCTTTTCCAAATTATATTATTAAGGACTTTATTTTTTAAGAATCTTAGAATACGTTATTGACATTTTTATATAAGAACATAAAGTGAACAAATAATGAACAAAAATCTGAAATGGTTATATTTAGACTTCAATAGTTACTTTGCTACTATTGAACAACAAATAAATCCACCTCTTAGAAATCGCCCTATTGCCATAGTTCCATCTATTACAGATTATACTTGTGCTATTGCTGCAAGTTATGAAGCTAAAAAAAAGGGTATAAAAACTGGTACCATGATAGCAGAAGCAAAAAAGCTTTGCCCTGATATTATTTGTATTCAAGCAAATCATGAAAAATATATAGCTTATCATCATAAGTTGATCAATGAGATTAACAAGCACATTCCCATAGAACATGTTTGCTCTATAGATGAGGTAGCTTGTAAATTAATAGGAAAAGAATGTAAACCTAAAAATGCTGTCTCTTTAGCTATTAATATAAAGTCAGGTATTAAAAAGAATGTGGGAGATTATATAAGCTGCTCCATAGGCATATCAACTAATAAATTTTTAGCAAAAACAGCAAGTAATTTAAAAAAACCTAATGGGTTAAAAATACTTTTTAGAGACGCACTACCTCACAAAATAAAAAAACTTAAACTTTCTGATCTAACAGGCATAGGAAAAAGAATGGAGAGAAGGTTAATACTAGCCAATGTACAAACTATTAATGACCTGTATAAACTATCTCCTAAAAATATGCGGACGATATGGGGCAGTGTACAAGGAGAAAGATTTTGGAATATGTTAAGAGGTAATGACATTGAAGAAATAACTACTAAGACAAGTACTATTGGTCACAGTCATGTGTTACATCCAAATTGGAGAAAGCCTGATTTAGCAAAGCACATACTAAATAGACTTGTACTAAAAGCAGCGAGTAGATTAAGAAGAAAAAGGTACTTTTGTAAAAAAATAAAAATATATATCAAAATAAAAAGTGGTTACTCTATAGAAGGAAAAAAAAAGTTTAATAAAATAAATGACAGTATTACTTTATTGGAACAATCAGATTTAACATGGAAAGAAATACTAATATCAAATAAAATAAAAAGAATTAAACAAGTTAGTGTTGTTTTATATGATTTAGAGCCTCTAGAATCAGCTCAAACTAACTTTTTTCAATATCTAAATAATAACTTTGAAAACACTATAAAAAAGAGAAATAGTTTATCTGATACTATAGATATGATAAATTCAAAATTTGGTAGAGATAGTATAACAATAGGCAGCTTACCTAAAAATATATCTGACTTTTCTGGTACTAAAGTAGCTTTTACAAGGATTCCTGATATAAAAGAATTTTATGAATAATTTTATTTCCTAAAACGCAATCTTATATTTTTTTGTATAAGACTATGTTTATTACCTGAGGCAAAATATTTTATATTTTTTTTCTTTAGAAAAGGTAATAATAATATTCCCATCAAAAAACCTCCTATATGAGCAAACCATGCTACTCCAGGGCTATTAGGATCAGTCAAATTAGCATTAATGAGCTGAGTAGCAAACCAAATTAATATTAGTATACCTGCTGGTATTCTAATAACGGTAATAAAGAAAAAGATAAAAATTAAAGTTGAAACTCTGGCTTTAGGATAGAGCAGCAAGTAGGCACTTAGAACTCCGGATACGGCACCAGAGGCACCAATCATTGGAATATCTGAATTAGGTGTTACTAAAGCTTGTGAAAGAGCTGCAGCTAATCCGCACACAAAATAAAATAGTAAAAATTTAATATGCCCCATAGCATCTTCAATATTATTCCCATAGATCCAGAGAAAAAGCATATTCCCTATTAAGTGCATAAATCCCCCGTGCAAAAACATACTAGAGAAAATTGTAAAATAATTGGTCAAACCTGGATTCAAAAAAAGCTCTTTCGGTTTCATACCAAAACTATCGATAATAAAGGTATTCTCTGAATGTAATAAAGAGAATTGGTATAGAAATATACAAACACAAATAGCTATCAGAGCTATTGTAACTATAGGTTTAGTTTGAGTAGGATTATCATCTTTTAAAGGAAACATTTTTTTATAATATAATAATTAAAAATTTGGTACATTAAAATATGACCGATGTAACTAAAAATATCACTAATTCTGGTTTAGAGCAAATTAGCTTTAAACAGAACTCCATGATTTACAAAGTACATGAGAAGCCAAAATTTGCATATTATATATATACTGGCGAAGTTGAAATTATAAGTAAAAATGATTATGTGATAGGAACATTAAAAGAAGGAGAATTATTTGGCGAGATAAGTAGCCTCTTTAATAAAGAACATAGTGTTTCTGCTAAGGCTGCAACAGATACTCGCTTATTAATAATAGAAAAAAAAGTTTTTTTTAATAAGGTAGAGAATGCTGACCCTATTTTAAAAGCAGTTATTAGAACATTATCCTTGAGGCTAAATGATAGTAACATAAAGTCTGAGGAAATTTGGCATCAATTACACCTTTTATCCTCAATTAAAAAAAATATTGATTCGAATTAATCTGAATTCTCTTCTTTGCTTTTCTCTTTTTTCTTTATTTTGGCAAATAAATCTTTCTCTTGATCATTTTCTGGTGAAAACCATTTTCCTAGAATATCCATTTTTTTAATCATACCTGCTTTAACAGCTTCTAATTCAAACTTTGAAAAGTTTTTTTCTATTTTTTTATTTGCTACTCCAGCAGTTCTCTGATCAATAAATTCATTTTCTACGGCCTTTGTAATTCTTATGGCTGTATTACTTCTAATTTTATTTATAGTTCCTATACATGATTTTGTTCTTCTATCTACATCTGACGCTACATCCATCAATTGTAATCGGGTCGGAGGCGGTACATCTACTTTGACATATTGAGATCCCGCATCAGTCCTCGGTTTAAAACCTTCTTCTTTTAACTGCTCTATTACTAAAGGTATATGTTCTTTATTAAAAATCATTAATTGTATTTTCAAAGGACCTTCTGGAGCATCTACATTACCTAAATCAACCAATCTTCTTCTTACTCCTTTGATCATAATTTTAATTGTTGCGAATACATTTTTGTTTGCCTCTTCAGATCCAATAGGAATTAATGATTCCTTAAATTGTTCCAATGCAACACCCATATTCTCATTAGCCTCTACTGAGTATCCTTCTTCTTCTTTTCCTCTTCCAGCCATGCTTATACAATAATACTACAAGATCTATAGGTCAATAAAAAAGCTATTATTCTCTCTTACATTTCATCTCTTTTAAACATGAAAAGGTGGGTTGGTCATTAGTAATAATTAATTCAGACCCTAGTTTATCTTGCCTTGTATAATAGCACTTAATTTCTGTAGGTTTTCTTAATTCCTTTTTTAACCTACAAACTTCATATTTTTCTTTCTGTTCATACTTATGACCAGTAGGATAAATTATCG
>ENA-OSEY01002582-OSEY01002582.1-marine-metagenome-genome-assembly--contig:-NODE-2582-length-11650-cov-15.943316_pt1 | contig 11650 bp, 12 predicted proteins | sample MGYA00248465_ERZ534230 | MGnify/ENA primary metagenome ERZ534230 (study PRJEB26409, sample SAMN06344110) | marine metagenome | isolation source: Sea water from surface | place: Atlantic Ocean:Southern... | reverse complement strand
TCTTTGGCACTAGGACCAGAGCATTCATACCAAGGACCTGACATTCTAGATATAATATAATAATATAAATGTTATATTGTTGTATTAATTCAATTTTCTAAAAATCAACTTCATCAGCACCAAAACAATCTTCACTTTTATCATTATTACTAAGACTATAATCTCCTACACGTTTTTCAAAGAAATTTGTTTTTCCTTGAACTGATATCATTTCCATCCAATCAAATGGATTTGACACTTCGTAAATTTTTTTACAACCTAGGGCATACAGTAGACGATCGGCTACAAACTTAATGTATTGCTGCATAAGATCGCTATTAATGCCAATAAGATTTACAGGCAAGGAACTTTTAATAAATTCACACTCAATTTCGACAGCCTCCCGTATTATTTTTGTCACGCGTTTTTCAGGCAACTTTTGTTGATGTGAAATTACATGTCCTTGATTTTGTAATGACAGGAATGGTGAATGATGTTGAAGTCGCAACTGGTTTTCAGTGGAGAAAAGAGCATCATGATGTTGCAAGAAATGATGATTCAATTGCTGGATTCGATGCAAATGGAAATCTTTCTGAACCAGCAGACTTAATATTCCTTGGAGGAGGAATTGAGACTACTGCAAGTAGAGCAGCATATGCGGTCTTTGCGGAGGCTGCAAAGCAAGCTTCAGAAAAAGTTGAATTAAGAGGAGCTGTAAGATATGAGAGCTTAGAATCTGATAGTACTCTTAATCCAAAAGTCTCAATAAGAATGCAAGCAAATGATAATTTAGTTTTAAGAGGTTCTGTGAGTACTTCATTTAGAGAGCCATCTTTGTCTCAATTAAATCAATCAAGCGTAGGACTTCAAGGTATTCAAGACTTTGACACATCAGGAAATCCTGTTGGTCAACCAAGTTTTATCAGAATAGCTCAAGCTTATAGTACTGATTTAATACCAGAAGAATCAACAAATATGAATCTTGGAGCTATTTGGACTCCAAATGATCAGCTTTCTGTAAAATTTGATTATTGGTCAATTGATTATAGAGATGTTATTACAATTGAAAGTGCTCAAGGAAAAGTAATTGCTGATCCTGAGGGACCAGATGTAGTAAGACTCGTTGATGGAACTCTAATAGGTGTTACTACCAGATACAAAAATGCATCTGCAGTAGAAACAGATGGTTACGATATCGAGGCTTCGTACATTTTTGATACTGGTCTTGGGCTTGTATCACTTGGCATGAATAGAACCCATATGCTTTCATATGAAATTCCTGCTTCAGGTGGAGGTATGAAAGATGTTGTTGGGCTGTTTAATCAGGATAATTTTGCAAGATCTTTACCTGAGACAAAAACTGTTTTAAGTGCTACTTTAACGAATGGAAATCATTCGATGGCAGCTTTTTACAGAATGATCTCAGATTATGAGACTACAGCAATTCCTAATGCAATGGCAGTTAGCATGGGATTAGGACAGGATATTGACGAATTCAATGTACTTGACCTTAAATATTCTTATTCATTTGATATGGATAATTCAAATTTAAAATTATCTGTAGGTGTAAAAAATGCAACAGATGAAGAAGCACCAAGATTCTATGATGCGGCTAACTTTGCATATGACCCAAGACAACATGATCCGAGAGGAAGATCGGTTTACGTGGGATTAAAATATTCAATGTAAGTATATTTTTTATAAAAAGGCAGCATCTCGCTGCCTTTTTTATTTCTTAACTGTCTTCTAGACATATTGTTAATACATCTTTAAACTACGCACCTATATATTTATTATGGCTAATTCAAAACAAGCAATTAAGAGAGCAAGACAAAACTCTGACAGATATAAGCTCAGACATGCACAACGCTCTGTTGTAAGAACCGCAGTAAAAGCTGTGAGAGCCGATATTGATTCTAAAGATAAGGCAAAAGCTTCAGAGTCCTTCAAAAAAGCACAAAAAGTTATCGATACAGCTGCTTCAAAAAATGTAATACACAAAAATGCAGCAGCTCGAACAAAAAGTAGATTATCAAAAGCTATTAAAGAATTAAGTTAATTCGTTCTTAGTATTAACCACTTCAGTTTCTAATGACTTCAATAAGTCTTTTGTACCCTCTCCAGTAGCAGCTGAAATAAAAAATATTTCTTTAGATTTAATTTTTAAATCTTTTTCAATTTGTTCTTTGATTGACCTTAATTGTTCTTTTTGAATCAAATCAATTTTATTGCAAATAATCCATGAAACTTTTTGAGTTAGGTTATCCTTAAATGAATCTAACTCATTCTTAAGTAAAGTAATTTGTTGGACAGGTGAAAGACTCTCGGAAGAATTTAAATCAACAAAAATTAGTAAAAGCCCAGTTCTTGAAATATGTTTAAGAAATTTAATTCCTAGCCCTGCACCTTCAGAAGCCCCTTCTATTAAGCCAGGAATATCAGCAATAACGAAACTTGATTCATTTCCCTTTATTGTTCCCAGATGAGGCCTTAAGGTTGTAAATGGATAGTCACCTATTTTTGGTTTAGCTGATGATACGTTATTTAAAAAAGTTGATTTACCAGCATTTGGAAAGCCAACTAAACCAACATCGGCCAAAGATTTTAACTCTAATCTAATTGATCTCTTTTCACCCTCAAATCCAGGAGTAAATTTTCTTGGTGCTTGGTTAGTACTAGATTTAAATTTTGCATTACCCAGACCCCCATCACCGCCTTTAGCAATAATATACTCAGCGTCCTTCTTATTACAGTCAATAAGCTCTTCACCTGTGGAGTTATCGTAAACAACTGTGCCTAGAGGAACCTCAATATAGAGATCATCTCCTGCGGCACCAAACTTATTTTTACCAGCACCCTTTTGACCATTTTTTGCATTAAATATTTTTTTATTTTGAAAATCTACTAGAGTATTAACATTAGTATTTACTTTAAAAAAAATATCTCCACCTTTACCGCCATCGCCGCCATCAGGACCTCCAAATGGAATATATTTTTCTCTTCTAAAGCTTGAAGCTCCAGAACCACCATCTCCTGCCTTAATTTCGAGATAGGCCTCGTCAATAAAATTCATTTTGTTTTGTTATTGAGGAATAACGTTTGCTGTCTTTCTTTTTTTTGGGCCTTTGTAAGTAAATTGAACAATGCCAGCAGATTTAGCGAACAATGTATCATCTTTACCAATACCAACATTTAGACCCGGATGAGTATTTGTGCCTCTTTGACGAATAAGAATTTCGCCAGCTTTGACCAACTGACCACCAAATCTTTTTACACCAAGCCTTTTTGAGTTGGAATCTCTTCCGTTCTTGCTTGATCCACCTGCTTTCTTATGTGCCATTATTTACTCTCTAATTTAATATTCTTAATTTCAACCTGAGAATGCTTTGCTCGATGCCCTATTTTTCTCATACTGTGCTTTCTTCTTCTGAAGCGCAAAATAGAGATTTTATCAGCTTTCACAGTATCTTTTATTTCAGCAGTTACCTTTACATTATCAAGGTATGGTTGCCCAACCTCAACATTATCACCGTCTACGTACAATAAAACATTATCAAAAGTAATCTTTTTACCAACTTCATCTTTTAAAAGATCAACTGATAAAATCATACCCTTTTCAACTTTATGCTGTTTACCGCCTGTTTCTATAACTGCATACATAATATAATCCTAAAAAGCTCGCAAAATATACGCTTTAATGAAGAAATTATCAATACTTAAACAGAATTTTGCATGATAAATAAGGCAATATGAAGAAAAATATCAATATTACAGAGGAATTAAAGGTTGTTGAAAAATATATAAAAAAAGACCTAAGCAAGGAAAAAACTATTTCAGGTTTATACAAATATATTTTTAGATCAAGTGGTAAAAAAATGCGAGCAAGATTAAGTCTTATTGCTTCATCTGTTAAAAATCACAAAGACAGATTTAAACTTGCATCTGTAATAGAGCTTCTTCATACAGCAACACTCGTTCATGATGATGTCGTTGATAATTCTTCAGTCAGACGAGGAGTCAAATCTGTAAATAATGTTTGGACAAATTCGCATGGAGTTTTAATTGGGGACTATATTTACTCAAAAGCATTTATTCTTATGGTTGAAATCGGAAATAAGAATATTCTTGAAGAGCTTGCCAATGCAACAAATGACATTTCTCAAGGAGAATTAATTCAACTAGATGCAATTAGGAACATCAAAATATCTCTAAATAAGCTTAAAAAAATTAGCTACTTCAAAACAGGCAGGCTTTTTGAAGCTGCAGCTAGGACAGGAGCAATTCTTTCTTCTTCAAATAGGAATTATATAAACAACGTAAGTGAGTGTGCTAAGAATCTAGGAATATTATTTCAAATCCGTGATGATATGCTTGATTATTCTTCAGGTCTAAAAATTGGAAAACCATCATATCAAGATCTTAGGGAAGGCAAAGTCACTTATCCGTTTTTTTATGCATACAAAAATGGTAACACTAGAAATAAAAAGAATTTATTTGAGCTTCTTGGAAAAAATAACTTAAATCAATCAAAAGCAAAAACTCTTATTCAAAATTTGAATGGAATTCAAAAAACTCAGCAACTTGCTGAAAAATATCATGTCAAAACAGTTGACTGTGCTAATAAGATAAATGACCTATTTGTTAGAAAAGAAATGATAGAATTAGCCGATATAGCACTTAAAAGAGATAAATAATGTTTAATCCTAAAAGCTCCTATAACAAAGAAGAACTAATTGCATGTTCAAATGGAGAATTATTTACAAAAGAAGGTGATGGTCGATTACCCTCAGACCTAATGTTAATGTTCGATGAAATAGTTAATATTGATGATTTTTCAGGAAATTATAACAAAGGCTCAATTGAAGCTGTGCTAAACGTAAACCCTGATTTGTGGTTTTTTAAGTATCATTTTAAGGAAGATCCTGTCATGCCAGGATGTCTAGGTCTTGACGCTATGTGGCAACTTCTAGGATTTTACTTGTTGTGGACTGGCTTACCAGGAATTGGAAGAGCTCTTGGAGCTGAAAATGTAAAGTTCTTTGGACAAGTTCTTCCAAAAGCAAAAAAAGTTGTATATAAATTAGATATTAAAAGGGTTATCAATAGAGGTGCAATAGTTGGTTTAGCAGATGGTGAAATGTTTGTTGATAATAAAAAAATCTATAGCGCTGAAAAGTTAAAAGTTGGTTTATTTAAGGATCCAAGTAATTTCTGATGAGAAACGTAGTCATAACAGGAGTAGGTATTAAATCTTGTATAGGTAATGACTATGCAGAAGTACTTGCTAATCTTCAGAATGCTAAATCAGGAATTGTATTTAATGAGAAATATTCAGAGATGGGATTTAGAAGTTGTGTCTCTGGATCTGTCAATATTGATCTTTCAGAACATATTGATAGGAAATTATTAAGATTTATGGGTGAATCTGCCGGATACGCTTACTTGGCTACTAAGGATGCCCTTAAAATGGCTGGAATTGATGAAAGTCATCTAGACTCGCCAAAAATTGGTATTGTTGCAGGATCTGGAGGTGCTTCTACGAGAGTGATGTTAGAGAGTGGTGATATTGCAAGAGAGAAAGGCCCTAAAAGAATTGGACCTTATGGTGTTACAAAAAGCATGTCTAGTTCTATATCTGCAATCATAGCAACAGCACTCAAATTAAAGGGAATAAATTATTCAATTTCTTCAGCATGTGCAACCAGTGCTCATTGCATTGGTCATGCTGCAGATTTAATTAAAAGCGGCCAACAAGATGTCGTCATAGCTGGTGGAAGTGATGACGAGCATTGGAGCTCATCTTGCTTATTTGATGCCATGGGAGCACTTTCATCTAACTTCAATTCAACTCCAACGATTGCATCAAGACCATATGATTCAAATAGAGATGGATTTGTTATTTCAGGTGGAGCTGGAATGATAATTTTAGAAGATGAAGAGCATGCAAAGAAAAGAGGCGCAAATATTCTAGCTAAGCTTTCTGGATATTTTGCAAATTCTGATGGATATGACATGGTAGCTCCTTCTGGTGAAGGTGCATCTCGATGTATGCAAGGAGCAATTGATAATTCAAAAATAAAAATCGATTACATTAATACTCATGGTACAAGTACTCCCGTTGGAGATGTGGCAGAAATAAATGCAATCAAGACTCTTTTTAATTCTGAAACACCAATGATAAGTTCAACTAAATCAATGACAGGACACTCACTTGGAGCTACAGGTGCTCATGAGGCCATATACTCAATTATGATGATTAATGAAAACTTTATTGCGCCATCTATAAACATTGAATCATTATGTGATGATGCTGAAGGCCTTGATATAGTTACCGAAACAAGGAATATATCAATTAATAATGTTCTTAGTAATTCGTTTGGCTTTGGTGGAACCAATGCAAGTCTAGTAATCAGTAGGTATCAATAAAGATTTAGCAATGCGTCTTTTGTATACGGAATAACATCGTTAACTCTACCTTCCTTCATCTTTAAAACCCATTCATGATCAGATAACAATGCTCTGCCAACTGCTATAAGATCATATTTGTCATTCGTAATATCATCTATTGCTTTGTCAATACTTGTTGGTGTTGCTGGTGCAGTCATATCAATAAAATCTGAATCCAGTCCCACGCTGCCAACACCAATCGTTGGGATCTTTGTTATTTTCTTAGTCCAATAGGCTAGGTTTTCCTTTGAGCCTTCAAATTCGCTTTCCCAGAACCTTCTCATGCTTGAATGTAAATAATCCAAACCAGATTCTACAGGTGAAGTAAGAATCGTTTTAAGTTCTTCAGGATTAGATGCAAGTTTAGCTTCAAAGTCATGTTGCTTCCATTGAGAAAATCTTAAGCCAACAATAAAATTTTCACTGACATTCTCTCTAACAGATTTAATAATATCTGAAACAAATTGTGAGCGATTTTCTATTGAGCCTCCATATTCATCTTCACGAATATTTGTACCGCTCCAAAAAAAATTATCTATCAAGTAACCATGAGCTCCATGTATCTCAACTCCATCAAATCCAATCTCTTCACATATCTTTGCATCTGATGCGTAAGCATCAATTGTTTCTTTGATATCATTTAAAGTCATCTCATGAGCTACTTTTTTACCAGGTTTTACAAGTCCAGAGGCTGTATGACCAGGTACTTCAGGATTTGGTTGCATGCCTAGCTTTCTAAAACCACCACAATGCCATAATTGTGCAATAACTGCCCCATTGTTATTTTTAATTCCCTCTACGACCTTTTTCCAAGCTTCTTTAGCCTCATTACTATCTAATCTAGGAACATTTGGATATGCACTTGAAGCCTTATGACTTACTTCAATTCCCTCTGTAATAATCAACCCAACTTCTGCTTTTGCTCTCCTTGAATAATATGCAATCACCTCCTGCGTGGGAATCCCTCCAGGAGACTGATTTCTAGTCATAGGCGCCATTACAATTCTATTTCTAAGAGTAATATTTTTAAGTTTGTAATTTTCAAAGATCATATTTATTCTTTATCAAACTTTGATTTTCTCCATGGGAAATCTTTTGGTAAATCAGAAGAAATCTTATTCTTAAAGTCTGGTTGTCTTTTCTCTAAAAATGACATTACTCCCTCTTTTGCATCATCCGAAGCTCCTCTTGAATCAATTAACTTACTTTCAATAATATGTGCATTTTCAGGACTATCATCTGCCGATAATGACCAAAGCATGTGTCGCGTCATTGCAACTGACACAGGGGCACTTGAATCAAAGAATAAATTAGATATTTCAATAGCTTTATCCAGTAATTTATCTTCATCAACTAAATAATTTACTAATCCAATTTTTGAAGCTTTTTGAGCATCTATAATCTCGCCCGAATAACACAGTTCAAGCGCATTTTGAATTCCCACAATTTTTGGTAAAAACCAGCTTGCACAACCATCAGGAACAATGCCTCTCTTAGCAAAAACAAAGCCAAATCTTGAATTAGTTGTAGCAATTCTTACATCTGCTGGCAATTGCATTGTTGCTCCAACACCCACAGCATCTCCATTACATGCTGCAATCACAGGCTTTAAAGAATTATAGATTTTTAGATTTAATATACCTCCAGCATCTCTCCTATAATCTGATTCAAATTGTCCTTTAGTATCAAATTCTTTATCAAAAGTTTTCTCTCCAAAGGATAAGTCTGCTCCTGCACAAAAAGCTCTGCCAGAACCAGTAATTACAAGCGATTTGATATTGTCATTATTATTAACAAGATCGATTGCATCGAGCATGTCATCAAACATCTGCATATTAAAAGCATTTAACTTTTCTGGTCTATTAAGTTTTAATATTGCAACTGAATCAACTTCGTCAAGAAGGATGGTTTTATATTCTTTCAACAAAATTTAATACTAGAATGGAATATCGTCATCTGTAAGGCCTTCTCCACTATCATCCTCGGGGAAAGGTGTATCAGAAGAGCTTTCCATTTGATTTGAGTTATCAGATGAGCCTCTTGAGCCAAGCATTGTAAGTTGATTGCCTAAAACTTCAGTTGTGTATCTATCATTACCATCTTTATCTTGCCATTTTCTTGTTTGAATTTTTCCTTCAACATAGACACTCGAACCTTTGTCTAAATACTTCTCAGCGATCTCAGCCAAATTACCAAAAAATACAACTCTATGCCATTCAGTCTTATCCCTATTTTCACCACTTTCTTTATCCTTCCATGATTCAGTGGTTGCTATAGAAAGATTTGCTACAGCTGTTTGTGTAGCTGTATATCTCATTTCAGGCTTTTGTCCTAAATTACCAACTAAAATTACTTTATTTACTCCTCTGCTCATAATTACCTCTTATAATATGTAAAAGTTTAACCTAATTTAATTTTTTCATCACGGAATTTTTAATTCAATGGATAGTATTTTTATAAAAGGTGCGAGAACACATAATCTAAAGAATATTAATCTCGAAATACCTAGAAATAAAATCATAGTTATAACAGGACTTTCTGGTTCAGGTAAGTCTTCTCTTGCTTTTGATACCTTATACGCCGAAGGTCAAAGACGTTATGTAGAATCATTATCAACCTATGCAAGAAGATTTTTATCTATGATGGAAAAGCCTGATGTTGATCAGATTGAAGGCCTCTCACCAGCTATATCAATAGAACAAAAAGCCACATCTCATAATCCAAGATCTACTGTTGGAACAGTAACCGAAGTCTATGATTATCTAAGACTTTTATATTCAAGGATTGGATCTCCAGTCTGTCCAGATCATAATGAGGAATTAAAAGCAAAAACCGTATCAGAGATTTGCGATGAAATATTAGAGCTAAAAGAAAATACCAAAATAATGATTATGGCGCCTGTGATTAGAGGCAAAAAAGGTGAACATTTAGGTATTTATGAAGAACTAAGAAAAAGTGGTTATGTTAGGGTAAAGGTAAATGGGATTGTATATCCAATCGAAGAATTTCCTAGCCTTGAAAAAAATAAGAAACATGATATTTCTGCAGTAATTGATAGGTTAGTTATAAAGAAAGGTGATGAGATTAGGTCAAGAATTTCAGAATCAGTTGAAACATCATTACTTCTATCTGACGGTTTGGTCGAAGTTGAAGATATTGAATCAAACAATATTAATTTATTTTCATCAAATTTTTCATGCTCACAATGTGGTTATGCAATTCCAGAATTAGAACCAAGAATGTTTTCTTTTAATAATCCGTATGGGGCATGTTCGAGATGTGATGGACTTGGTGTTATTCAGTTCTTCAATGAGAAAAGGTTAATACAAGATGATGACGTCTCAATTGCCAATGGCGCTATAAAGGGATGGACAAGGCGAAATAGATTTTATTATTACCAACTTAGATGTTTGAGCAATCATTTTGATTTTTCACTAACTATGAAATGGAAAGATTATCCACAAAAAATTAAAGATATTATTTTATGGGGCACCAAAGAAAAAATTGATTTCTCTCATAGGTTCAGAAGTGGAAGCAGGATTATAAGAAAACATAGATTTGAGGGTGTCATCCCATCAACTGAAAGAAGATTTAAAGAAACTGATTCAGAATACATTCGAAATGAGCTCGCAAAACTTATGTCAGAGAGCGAGTGTGATGAATGTCAAGGATCTCGATTGAATACTCATTCAAGAAATGTCTTTGTCAGCGGAACGCAAATTCACAAAATTACGAGTATGAGAATTAATGATTCACTAGATTTCATTAAAAATATGAATTTAAAGGGATCTAAGAAGAAAATTGCTGAAAAAATACTAAAAGAAATTAAAGATAGATTAACTTTCCTTGAGGATGTTGGTTTGAGTTATTTAACTCTAGATAGGAGTGCAGAAACTTTATCGGGTGGGGAAGCTCAAAGGATAAGGTTAGCAAGTCAAATTGGATCAGGTTTGGTTGGGGTTACTTATGTTCTAGATGAGCCATCAATTGGTCTTCACCAAAGGGATAATGCAAAACTTATAAAAACCTTGAACAATCTTAAAAGTCTTGGAAATACTGTGATAGTAGTTGAACATGATGAAGAAGCAATTAGGTCTGCAGATCACATAATTGATATTGGACCTGGTGCAGGAAAACATGGTGGAGAAATTTGTGCTCAAGGTGATTTAAACTCAATTTTAAAGAATAAAGATTCAATTACAGCAAAATATCTTTCAGGAAAGAAAAAAATTAAGATTCCTGCCAAAAGAACAAAAATCAAAAATGAAAAAATCAAGATAATCAATGCTTGTGAAAATAATCTCAAAGAAGTTTCAGTTGATATTCCTGTTGGGTTATTTACATGTGTAACTGGGGTATCTGGATCAGGAAAATCATCATTAATAAATCAAACATTGATGCCTATTAGCTCATTTGTTTTAAATAAATCTAAACTATCTAAAGAAATAAATTGTGAAAAAATTGAGGGTTTAGATCATTTAGATAAGGTAATAAATATTGACCAATCTCCAATTGGAAGAACTCCTAGATCAAATCCAGCAACATATACTGGACTTTTTTCACATATAAGAGATCTTTTATCACAAACTGTTGAAGCAAGGTCTAGAGGATATAAACCAGGAAGATTTAGTTTTAATGTGAAAGGTGGAAGATGTGAGGCTTGCCAAGGAGATGGAATGATTAAGGTAGAGATGCATTTCCTAGCAGATGTATATGTAAAATGTGATGTTTGCCAAGGTAATAGATATAACGAACAAACCTTAGAAATAAAATATAAAGACAAAAATATAAGTGATATCTTAAACATGACGGTCGAAGATGCATTAGATTTCTTTGAAGCACATCCATCAATTAAGAAAAAATTAGTTACTCTAAATGATGTTGGTCTTGGATACATTACACTTGGTCAATCAGCATTAACCCTATCAGGAGGTGAGGCACAAAGAATTAAATTAGCTAAAGAATTATCTAAAAGAAGTACCGGAAAGACCCTATTTATACTTGATGAGCCTACAACTGGGTTGCATTTTGCTGATATAGAATTGCTTTTAGGTGTTCTGGAAAGACTTAAAAATCAAGGAAATACAGTAGTTGTTATTGAACATAATCTTGACGTAATAAAAACAGCTGACTGGATAATTGATCTCGGTCCAGAAGGAGGTTCTGATGGGGGTGAAATTGTTGCAGAAGGAACACCTGAGGATGTTGCTAAAGTCAAAAAGTC
>ENA-OSEY01002578-OSEY01002578.1-marine-metagenome-genome-assembly--contig:-NODE-2578-length-11656-cov-3.797305_pt1 | contig 11656 bp, 11 predicted proteins | sample MGYA00248465_ERZ534230 | MGnify/ENA primary metagenome ERZ534230 (study PRJEB26409, sample SAMN06344110) | marine metagenome | isolation source: Sea water from surface | place: Atlantic Ocean:Southern... | reverse complement strand
CCGCTCCAACTCCTGGATATGCGCCAGGTGTATCTATAAATGAAATAATAGGAATTCTAAACTTATCTGCTAACTTCATTAGTCTTATTGTTTTTCTATAACCCTCTGGTCGCATCATGCCGAAATTTCTCTCAATTCTTGTTTCTAAATTCTCACCTTTTTCTTGACCAATAACTAATACTGACTTCCCATTAAATTTAGCAAATCCTGAGATGACAGATTTGTCTTCTCCATAATATCTATCGCCAGAAAGAGGCACAAACTCCTCGAACAAATTATCAATGAAAAATTTAGCTTTGGGTCTGTCTTCATGTCTTGCAACTAAAGCTGTTTGCCATGGGTCTAAATTTGAGTAAATCTCACTTAACTTTTCATCAATCTCTTTTTGAACTTTTGAAATTTTAGACGTATCAACTTCAGACAATCCTTCTTGATTATATGGATCTTTTAATTGATCAAGTTCAGCCTCTAAATTTTTTACTTCTGTTTCAAAATTAAGGTAATTTTTCATTTAAAAGCTTTATTATATCCAAAAAAGGCAATAAAATGTCTTAAAATTTTATGTTTTTATGGGAGAGACTATTATAGCGCCGAAGGAGCAACTTCCCCGGAAACTCTCAGGCAAAAGGACCATTTAAACATAATTATCTGGAAAGAGAATATTTCTCACCGACGGAGTAAAGCTCTCAGGTTAATCAACAGATGGGGTTAAAATTTATTTAGTTTATGAAAGAAAAATTTATTAAAATTAATAATTTATCTGTTGATAAAATACTTGCTGATTTTATAGATAATGAACTGTTACTAGGTACCAATATTAGTCCTAAAAAATTTTGGGATGGTTTTGATAAGGTGGTACATGAACTTGCTCCAAAAAATAGAGAGCTTTTAGAAATAAGAGAAACCATCCAAAAAGAAATAGATCTTTGGCACAAAAAAAATAAATTTGAAGATTTTAATTTAGAAGACTACAAAAAATTTCTTAAGGATATCGGCTATCTCAAGGAAGAAGGTTCAGAATTCAAAATCGAAACTAAAAATTTAGACACTGAAATTTCAAGTATAGCAGGACCTCAATTGGTTGTGCCGATAATGAATGCTAGATATAGTTTAAATGCAGCTAATGCGAGATGGATGAGCTTGTATGACAGTTTATATGGTACTGATGTAATTGAGTCTGAAGAGAGTGGAAGTGAAAAATATGACCCTCTAAGAGGTGAGCAAGTAATTAATTATGCTAGAGATTTTTTAAATAAACATTTTCCTATAAATGATATTAGTTGGAGAGAAATCTCTGGATTTGAAGTTCATGATGGAAATTTAAAGATTAAAAAAGATAAAAATTTATTTGATCTAAAACAAAACGAAAAATTTACAGGTTTTAGAGGAGAAGCTTTAAAGCCCACTGCCGTTATATTAAATAATAATAATTTACATTTAGAAATTATCATAAATCCAAAAGCGTTTAGCGCAGCACAAGATGCAGCCGGAATAAGTGATATTATAATAGAATCAGCAATTTCGACTATATGCGATCATGAAGATAGTGTTGCCGCAGTTGATGCAGAAGATAAGGTTGCATGTTACAGAAATTGGTTAGGATTAATGAAGGGAGATTTAGTTTCAATTTTTGAAAAACAAGGAAAACAATTAAAAAGAAAACTAAACCCAGATAGAAGTTATATATCTAACTCAGGAAAAAATATGAAACTTCATGGAAGAAGTTTGTTATTGGTTCGAAATGTTGGACACCTAATGACTAATCCGTCAATTATATTAAATGATGGATCTGAAGTTCCTGAAGGAATTTTAGATGCATTTATTACATCGGCAGCTTGCCTTCATGATTTAAAACGTAAAGGCAACTCTAGATCAGGTTCAATTTATATAGTTAAACCTAAAATGCATGGACCAGATGAAACAGCATTTACTGATGTTATTTTTGGAAAAGTGGAAGAGGTTTTAGAATTAGAGAAGAATACGATTAAATGTGGAATTATGGATGAGGAAAGAAGAACCTCTGCAAATTTAAAAGAGTGTATCAGAACATTAAAAAATAGAGTTTTTTTTATCAATACTGGATTTTTAGATCGCACAGGTGATGAAATGCATACATCTATGGAGGCAGGTCCAATGATTAAAAAAGGAGATATGAAAAAGTCAAAATGGATTGAAGCCTATGAAAATAATAATGTCGATATTGGCTTAAAATGTGGTTTTTCTGGTGTAGCTCAAATCGGTAAAGGAATGTGGGCAATGCCTGATAAAATGAAAGATATGATGGAGCAAAAAATTGGCCATTTAAATTCTGGTGCTAATTGTGCATGGGTGCCATCACCTACAGCTGCAGCATTGCATGCTTTACATTATCATGAAATTGATATTTTCAAAAAACATGAAGAACTAAAATCAAGATCTTCAGCAAAATTAGACGATCTTTTAGATATACCAATAGCTGATAGGCCAAATTGGTCTGTTGAGGAAATAGAAAATGAGATATCAAACTCAGCTCAAACAATCTTAGGTTATGTAGTGAGATGGGTGGATCAAGGTGTAGGCTGTTCTAAAGTTCCAGATATAAATAATGTAGGTTTAATGGAGGATAGAGCAACTTTAAGAATATCTTCACAACATATCGCAAATTGGTTGCACCATGGATATTGTTCAAACAAGCAAGTGCTTGAAATCATGAAGAAAATGGCCAAGGTAGTTGATGATCAAAACAAAAATGATCCAAACTATGAAAATATGTCACCAAAATATTACAAATCAATTGCATTTAAAGCCGCTTGTGAACTTATCTTTCATGGTAAATCTCAACCATCTGGTTACACCGAACCACTTCTGCATTTAAACAGAATTATCAAGAAAAATTAAATTATTGTCCTAGATTTTTGCGATTTTTAAACGCTGAAACTAGTGTTCCGTCATCTAAATTTTCAATTTCACCTCCAACAGGCAAACCTTGGGCAAGTTTAGAAATTTTTACATTAATATTTCTTAGGCTATCTTGTATATAAAAGGCTGTTGTTTGACCCTCTACTGTAGCTGATGTTGCTAAAATTATTTCCTCAATATTATTTTTTTTTACTCTTTGAACTAATGAGTCTATTAACAGATCTTCTTTTCTTTGATTTGTTGAATTATCAATAGTACCTCCTAATATGTGGAAGTAACCTTGAAAGATACTGGAACTTTCAATTGCCCATTGATCTGCAATATTTTCTACGACGCAAATTTTATTATAATTTTTATTTGTATTTTCACAATTTTCACACTCTGATGTGCTTGATCTTAAAGCGCCACATGTTTTGCATCTAATTATATTTTTATAAACTTCGTTTAAAGATGAGGCCAAAGGTTTTAAAATCTCCTGTCTATTATTTATTAACTTGAGAATTATTCTCTTAGCTGATTTTGGACCAAGTCCAGGTAGTTTAGAAATTAGTTTGATAAGTGTTTCAATCTCAGAAATATTTTGCATTAATTTTTAAAGTGGCCATTTAAATCCAGGTATTCCAAATCCACCTGTTGCTTTTGATATCTCCTCAGAAGTTTTAGATTTCAGCTGAGATTTTGCATTATTATGTGCAGCTGTAATAAGATCTTGAATTATACCCTTTTCTTCCTTTAAAATTTCGTCACCTATTTCAATATTTGTCATTTCGCCATCACCGTTAAGTGTAACTTTTATTGCATCTCCACCTGAACTGCCTACTACCTCAATTTGTTTAATTTTTTCTTGGCTTTCCTTCATTTTCGCCTCAAGCTCTTTTGCTTTATCCAAAATCTTACTAAAATCAGTCATTACTCTCCTTATCTATTTTTTTTACATCAATCAATTCAGCATCAGGTAAAATTTCTAAAACTTTTTTATAAATATTACTTTTTTTAACTTCTTCAAAAATTTGCCTCTGGTTTATTTGGTCTTTTTCTTTCATGGAAATTTCTCCTTTTTTTTGAGAAAGAGTTATTATCCACCTATTGCCTGTCCATTCAAAAAGTTTGTGTGATAATTCTTTAATAAAATCTTTGTCTAGATTGTCATTAAAAGAAATTTCCATTCTAAAATTCTCAAAGGATACAAGATTTACATTGGTTTCTAGTTCATATTTTAATTTCATTTCTTTTCGTTCATTACATAAATTAATTAACTCTTGAAAAGAACTAATTTCAGTTTTTTTTTTATTCAATTCCAATTTTGGATCTATTTTATCTTGTTGTGATACATTTTTAATCTGATTTACTGTTTCGACTGTTTTGTCTATTTTTACAGTTTCTTTCTTAATTGAGGAAACTAATGATTCATTATTTATATCTTCTTTAATTTTGGAACCTTTCAGATAAATTAATCTTACTAAAAACATCTCAACAGATAAGTTTGGATTAGAGACAATTTCTAATTCATCGATAGTTTTGATTGTAAATTGCCAAAATAAAATTATTTCTTGTGGATCTGTTTTTTCAGCTATCTCTAAAATTTTTTTAAATTCACCATCATTAAGATTAAAATTCTTACCCTCAAGCCTTATAGAATTTATATTTTTTATGTAATAAAGTACTTCAAGAAAGTCATTTAAAAATGATTTTGGTTCAATCCCTGCATCAAATAATTTTCTGTAATGTTTAATTACATTTTTTTCATCACCTTTAAATAAATACTCAATTAATTCTATTAAGAAACTTTTATCAAAATACCCATAAATTTTCTGAGCATTTTCAAGAGTAAATTCACTACCATCAATATTACTCATCAATCCACGATCTAACAGTGAAAGAGAGTCTCTAACAGAACCTTCAGAAATTTTTACAATAAGTTTTAATGCTTCGTCTGAAATTAGACCTTTTTCTTTTTGTGCTATATCTTTTAAAAAATTAAATAATTGATCAGACTTTATTCTTGACAAATCATATCTCTGACATCTTGAAACTACAGTCACTGGTATTTTTTTTATCTCAGTTGTGGCAAAAATAAATTTCAAGTAATTTGGAGGTTCTTCAAGTGTTTTCAACAAAGCATTAAAAGCCTGTTTGCTAAGCATGTGAACTTCGTCAATTATAAATATTTTATATTTTGCAGATGTTGGACCGTATCTAGAAAATTCGATTAAATCTCTTACATCGTCTACACCTGTTTTGCTCGCTGCATCCATTTCTAAAACATCAATATGATTTGAATTGATTATCGAGCTACAATTTTCGCAAAATTTTTCCTTGCAAAGATTGTCTATTCCATTTTTACAATTAAGTGCTTTGGCTATGATTCTTGCAATAGTAGTTTTACCTACTCCTCTGATACCAGTAAAAAGATAAGCATTTGGTGTTTTTTCAGATTTAATCCCATTGATAATTGTTTCAATTACAACTTCTTGTCCAATTAAATCTTCAGGTATCTGAGGTCTATATTTTAAAGCTAATACTTTTGAATTATTTGTCATTAATAAAAGGAGACCAACCAACCTGGAAAATACTCATTACCCTTGCTCTTTTTCAAGCCTGGGGGAGTTCATGGTAACTCCACCTGATTGGCCCCCAAAACTATTATACCAATAATTTTTTCTATTCTACAATAAAGTTAAAGCTTATTTTTTTCTAATTTTATCAGCCTTATAAACACCTAGAACGTGCATATCTTCACAATGTAAACCTAATTCTTTTAATGAGTTTTTAATTTTATCCTCTTCTATATGACCCTCAATATCACATAGAAAAAAAAAGGAGGAAAAAGAATTCTTTTCAGGAAAACTTTGTAATTTTGTTAAATTTACTCCATTTAATGCAAAACCTGATAGTGCAGAGTACAACGCAGCAGGTTTACTTTTAAGTTTAAATAAAAACGATGTTAAAAAATCTCCTTTATTAAATTCTGGTTGATAAATATCTTTTCCCATTAATAAAAATCTTGTTACATTATTTTCATCATCTTGAATATTTTTTTGTAAGACTTCTAAATTATAAATTTCAGCACTCAGTAGTGAGGCAATCGCAGATTTAGTTTTATCTTTATCCTCTGAAATATACTTAGCAGATCCAGCAGTATCAGCTCGTACATTTTCATTTAAATTATATTTTCTAATAAAGTTCGAGGATTGACTCAATGCTTGAGCATGTGAATATACATTTTTAATTTCATTTATTTTAGACCCTTTTATTCCAAGTAAATTGTGTTTTATTGGAAAAAAATGTTCCTCATAGATATTTAACCTATATTTGAAAATCAAATACTCAACACCTATATTGCCTGTTGTTTTATTTGACTCTGGTATAATTGCTTTAATTTCACTATTCTCACTCGATTTTTCAAAGCATTCATCAAAAGTTTTACAAGATATAGTTTCACAATCTGGATACATTTTTTTTGCACAGCTTTCACTGTAACTTCCAGGTATTCCTTGATAAGCAATTTTCATATTTTATTTCTTATATTCCATTAAATTTTTTAATTCTACATAATCCTCTTTTGTATCAACTCCGATTGGTATTGTTTTTGCATAAGCAACATCAATATTTATGCCATTCTCTAAAGCTCTTAATTGTTCAAGTTTCTTAACTTTTTCATTCTCAGTTTGATTTAATTTTACAAATTTTTTAAGAATAGATTTTTTGTAAATATAAATACCTATATGTTGGTATATATAATTATTTTTTTTAGCGTCAATAATTCTCTCAAACTTGACCGCTTTTGAAATACTTTTTTTTTGCAAATCTTCTTGGGTCACAACTTTAACTATGTTTGAGTTGCTATATTTTTCTTGCTTAGATGTATCTATTTTACATGCTAGTGTTGCTAGATCTGAATTACTATTTACTGTTTGAAAATTTAAATTTTTAATATCAGATATATCAATTAGCGGCTCATCTCCTTGCAAATTAATTATGTAATCAACTTCATTTTCTAATTTAATTTTCTCGAGAGCCTCTGCAATTCTATCCGTACCAGTATTATGTTCTTTGCTTGTAAGTATTGATTTTCCTCCATTTTTTTGAACTTCACTTATGATTTCGTCATCGCAAGTAGTTACAAAAACATCTCCAATTCCACACTCAATTGCCTTTTCATAAACATGCATAATGATGGATTTATTATTAATTTTTAGAAGAGGCTTGTTAGGTAGTCTTGTAGCTCCGAGCCTAGAAGGAATTAAAATTATACTTTTTGCCATAAATTCTAAGTATTATGCGTCTTTCAGACGCAAAATTAAAAATTAAATTTAGTATTTTTTAAGTTTATCATGTTATACGACCATATTAATTAAAAATCATGGACTCATTTGAAGTAAATAAAATTATTGCTGCAGTGCTGCTTGTGGCTCTATTAGTTATCGGTATAGGTAAAATAGCTGACTTAGTATTCTTTATAGAAAAGCCTGAGAAAGCTGGTTACAAAGTTGAATTACCTGATACGGAAAATAGTTCTCAAAGTGTGAAAGCTGCTGAGGTTGAAGAAGTTGATATTTCAGCTCTTTTAGCACTTGGTACAGTTGAACATGGAGAAAAGGTTTTTAAAAAATGTACTGCTTGTCATGTAGTAAATAAAGGTGGTGCAAATAAAATTGGACCAGTGCTTTATGGTGTATTAGGAAGACAAGTTGCAGCGATCAGTGATTATAAATATTCAAAAGCAATGGCGAGTTATGATAAAAATTGGACTTTTGAAGAGATGAATGGTTATTTAAGAAAACCTCAATCTTACATAAAAGGTACTAAAATGGCATTTGCGGGTTTAAGAAAAGAAAAAGATAGAGCATCTGTTATACTTTACTTAAATCAAAATTCAGATAATCCACTTCCATTACCTTAATTTATCAAAACAATATAACAAAATACTTTTTTGAACATGAACTCTATTCAATGCTTGTTGCCAAACATGAGATTTTTTTCCTAAGAATACTTCATTTGTAACTTCATTTCCTCTAGGTAAACAGTGAAGAAAAATTACATTTTTTTTTGCGCTATTTAATAATTTTTCATCTATTTTAAATTTTTTAAATTCTCTAATTTTTTGCTTTATATTCACACGATCGTTCAGAGAAATCACTTTATCTGAAAAAATTACATCAGCATTTTTTACTGCTTTTTTTGGGTCATGAAAAATATTAATATTCCTTTTGTTCTTCTTAACCCAATCCATAACAAACTTTTTAGGTTTATAATTTTTTGGACATCCAACATTTAATTGAAAAGAAAATTTCACACTTGCGGCAATCAAACTATTTAGAACATTATTACAATCACCTATCCAAGATATATTGAGTTTTGAAATTGGTTTTTTTTTTAATTCTTCAACTGTAAAAACATCTGAGAGAATTTGTGTAGGATGAGATGATGGACTTAAGCCATTAATTACTGGAATATTTGAGTATTTACAAAATTCTTCTATTTTATTATCACTATCAGTTCTAAGCATAAATCCATCACCATAAGTAGATAAAATTTTAGCTGTATCTGCAAGACTCTCTCCACCTTTACCCAAATGAATTTCTTTAGATTTTAGAGTTAATGTGCCACCACCTAATTGTTTTATAGCAAGATAAAAACTTAGTCTTGTTCTAGAACTAGGTTTTTCAAACATTTGTATTAATAACTTTCCATGAAGTGGTTTATCTTTATCAATATCAAGTGTATTTAAATTTTTTCTTCTATTTTTTCTTTTTTTTGCATCATCTAAGATTTTTCGAAGGTCTTTTGATGGTATATCTTTTATATTTATAAAATGTTTCATATTTTATAATTTTTACAAACTTTTCTTATTATTTTTAAAGCAAAGTTGATCTCTGATTTTTTCACATTAAGCGGAGGCAAAATTCTTATTACATTTTCTGCCGCGCGTATTGTAAGCAACTTATTGTCGATTAATTGTTGTATAAATTTTGTCTGGTCAAAATTTAATTGTAAACCAATTAATAAACCTCTGCCTCTTACTTCTTTAATAATTTTAGGAAATTGTTCTTTAATTTTATTTAGTTCCAAATGAAAAAATTCTGATAATTTTTTAACATTTTGCAGAAATCCTTTTTTTAAAATTTGATCAAGCACTGCATTACCAACTGTCATTGCTAAAGGATTGCCACCAAATGTTGAACCATGGTCTCCCGGACCAAGTATATCGGCGTATTGTTCTTTTACCAGCAAAGCTCCTATTGGCACGCCTGAACCTAATCCTTTTGCGAGAGTAAGTACGTCCGGTCTTATCCCAGCTTTTTGAAACGCAAACCAATTCCCTGTTCGACCAATTCCGCACTGTACTTCATCAAGAATTAGTAACCATTTGTTAGAGGTGCAAAGTTTGCGAATTTTTTTTAAGAAATCATTTGTACTAATATTTATTCCACCCTCGCCTTGAATCGGCTCTAGCATAACTGCTACGATGTTGGGATTACTTTTCTTTATAGCAAGAATGGTATCTATGTCATTAATTGGAACTCTAACAAAACCTGAAATAGTATCACCAAACATGGATTTGCCCTGTTTCCCCGACGAAGCCGACATGGTTGCAAAAGATCTTCCGTGAAATGCATTTTCGAAGACAATAATTTTGGGTTTTTTGATTCCTTTCTTTATCCCAAATTTCCTAGCAACCTTTAAGGCAGCTTCATTAGCTTCTAGCCCTGAATTACAGTAAAAAGATTTATCAAGACCAGTCAACCCTGCTAATCTCTCGGCAAGTTGCTCTTGCAGTTGAATTGTATAAAGATTTGAGACGTGTAATAGATTTCGTGCCTGAGTTGATATTGCCTTTACAAGTTTTTTATGATTATGTCCCAGAGTATTTACTGCTATCCCACTTAACCCGTCCAAATACCTATTTTTTTCCTCGTCGTATAACCAGCAACCCTTACCTTTGGAAGGGCTAAATTCCTGACGCTTATAATTCTGTATTAAGTAAGTTTTCTGATTATCTCTCAAGCTGGTTCCTGAAAAAAGTTTATATTTTAACGATTTTGTAGCTAATATTCGATAGTATTTTACATCGCTGATACGTAATGATGTAATTTAAGCAGATTAATTAAGCAAGTTAACTATGGAAAATTGTGTCTTAATAATTTTTGGTGTCACCAGCACAGGTGAAAAATTTCGACCTAGTGACTGGATTGAGAGATTTTGTGGAGTAATGGCTCCATATGACACCACATACCAGTCGTCTGGAGAACGAGTTAATATTCAGAAGGGTATGGGATACTCTGATTTAGTTTTTCCAACAACTCATAAAGGCGAAAGAGTTGTAATAGCCATGGAACAGCTTAATGATATTGAGCCATTGGCATGGGAATTTGTCTTGAATTTTATAAAAGAAAATGATTTGAAAACAGACAAAATAAGCTATTCGGAAATATTCTCAAAAGATGCAATTAAAAAGTGACGGTGTAACGATATCTACTGATTTTGTTCGATGTTAGTTATTATTCTCTGGCTTATCTCCGAAATGTTGCCAATCCCAGGTACATCTATGAATTTGGGAGCCTCATCATTTTCTTGTTTCCACGACTTGTAAAAACTTATCAAAGGCTCAGTTTGCTCGTGATAAACCGAAAGCCGCTTCCTCACGGTTGCTTCCGTATCGTCATCTCGTTGAATCAAATCGTCTCCGGTTATATCATCCTTTTCGGGCATTTTTGGAGGATTGTACTCAACGTGGTAAGTTCTACCACTGCCAGGATGAACTCTTCTACCCGTGATACGATTTACTATATCGGCCTCATCCACAATAATATTCAAGATAAGATCAATCTGGATATTCGCCAATCGCAAGGATTGTGCCTGAGGTATTGTTCGCGGAAAACCATCGAATAGATATCCGTTCTCACAATCATCTAGGTTTATTCGTTTTGTAACGAGTTTGATAATTAGTTCATCATCAACTAGCTTACCCGCATCCATAATGGACTTAGCCTGATTTCCTAGGTCAGAGCCACTCTTAATTTCCGCTCTCAGCATGTCACCCGTTGAAATTTGCGGAATGTTTAGATGCTCGCAAATTGTTTGAGCTTGAGTTCCTTTTCCAGCCCCTGGTGCTCCTAATAAAATAATTCGCATAAGTGGTTCCTCCTAATGATTTTTGAGTTTGGTCAAATAAGACTCAACTCTTTTTAAATCCTCTTGTGTATCGATTCCTATAGAACCTGAAAAATCGTCGCGTAAAACTTTTATTTTTTTTCCCATCCAAAGCCATCTAAGTTGTTCGAGTTTTTCCAATTTTTCCAATTTACATTCTCCATTAGCAACATATTCTTTCAAGGACCCAGCATAGAACGAGTATATTCCAATATGCTTTAGATAAGAAGATTCTTTAGCCTTTGCAGGGGATTTACTAGCGTCTCTATCAAATGGAATAATAGCCCTAGAAAAATATAATGCCTGATCATCTTCTGTAGTGACAACTTTAACGCAATTTTGATTAACTATCTCTTCGGTCGATTCGAATTTCGAAACAACAGTTGTTACGTCTTCGAGGCATTTTGTTTTAAGAATTGCGAGATGTTTTACAGTATCAGGATTTATCAATGGCTCGTCACCTTGAAGATTAACAATGATATTAGGTTCACTGTTAAGCTCATTTTTAAAAACTTCATAAATTCGATCGGTGCCTGTTTGGTGATCCAATGATGTAAGAACTGCTTTTCCACCATTATTTTTTACAAGATCTATGATTTTTTGA
>ENA-OSEY01002577-OSEY01002577.1-marine-metagenome-genome-assembly--contig:-NODE-2577-length-11661-cov-3.317334_pt1 | contig 11661 bp, 9 predicted proteins | sample MGYA00248465_ERZ534230 | MGnify/ENA primary metagenome ERZ534230 (study PRJEB26409, sample SAMN06344110) | marine metagenome | isolation source: Sea water from surface | place: Atlantic Ocean:Southern... | reverse complement strand
CTTGGAATATATCATTCAAATGACAATCTTCGACATTATCTAAATGAGATGCGAGATTATATGCCACCTAAGCATAGGAAAATGATTGAAGATGTTGAAAAAAGATCTAAAGCTAAGGATTTAATTTCTCAGTCAAAAAAATTGATGAATGTATATAATAATTGTTTAGAAGAAATACGAAAATTTAGAGCTATGCATCTTGAATATGCAGCAACATATATTCATAAACAAGCTCAAGTTCATAATACTTTTGGTACAGGTGGTTCAACAATAAGAGGTACTGGTGGGACTCCTTTTATGAAGTATCTAAAAAAACATAGAGACGAAACTCAAAAACAGAAAGTTTAAATACCTTCAACAATTGTAAAAATTCTGTTCGCAGAGCTTTTAACATGATTTAATGCTGTTTGATATTCCGCAGACTCATAGCAGTCTAAAGCTTCTTTATAGGAACTAAATTCCACAACAACAGTTCGTTCGAATCCTTTATTTTCTTTATCAGTTTGCTCGCCACCTCTGATTAAAAAATTCCCATTAAAATTATTTACAACCAAAGTAGCCTTTTTAATATATTTAGAGTACTCGTCAGGATCTTCAATATTAGCTTTAACTACCCAATATCCTTTTGACATATTACTTTCTTCTTAATCTCATCTCATGAAGAATTGGTTCAGTATATCCACTAGGCTGATATTTGCCTTTTATAGCAAGCTCACATGCAGCTTTAAAAGCTATTCCATCAAATGATGGAGCCATTTTTCTATAATTAACATCATTTTTATTTTGAGCGTCTACAACTTTTGCCATTTTTTTCATTGTCTCAACTACATCAACCTCAGAGCACAGTCCATGATGCAGCCAGTTAGAGATATGTTGACTCGAAATTCTACACGTTGCCCTATCCTCCATAAGTCCAATATTATTTATATCAGGAACCTTTGAGCAGCCTATACCTTGATCAACCCATCTTACAACATAGCCTAAAATACCTTGGGCATTATTTTCTAACTCAGCATTGATTTCTTCTTGTGAAGGTAATTGATTTTTTTTCATAAAAGGTATTTTCAATAAATCATCTAAATCTGCCTTTTCTCTTTTACTAATTTTTTCCTGTTCGTCTTGTACGTTTATTTGATGGTAGTGAATTGCATGTATTATCGCAGCAGTTGGTGAAGGAACCCATGCGCAATTAGCACCAGCCTTAGGATGCATTGTTTTAGTATTGTACATATCTAACATTTCATCAGGCATTGGCCACATACCTTTTCCAATTTGAGCATTACCTCTAAACCCAGTTTCAAGACCTATATCTACATTCCAATTTTCATATGCTTTGATCCAATCTTGATTTTTCATTTCTGCTTTAGTTACCATTGGTCCAGCTTCCATACTTGTATGAATTTCATCACCGGTTCTGTCTAAGAAACCTGTGTTTATAAAAATAACTCTTTGCTTAGCTATTTCTATACACTCTTTTAAATTTACAGTTGTTCTTCTTTCCTCATCCATTATTCCAAGTTTTACAGTGTTTTCAGGTAAGTTAAAAATTCTTTCAACCTCAGAGAATAAGTCACAAGTAAACTTTACCTCCTCAGGCCCATGCATCTTGGGTTTTACTATATATATACTTTTTGTTTTTGAATTTTTATACACTCCATTACCTATAATGTCGTGTATGGCAATACATACCGTAAAGAAAGCATCCATAATTCCTTCAGGAACTTCATTGCCCTTTCGATCTCTTATTGCAGGATTAGTCATTAAATGTCCTACATTTCTAACTAACATGAGACTCCTTCCTGGAAGTAGTATCATTTTCCCATTTTTTAATAAATATTTTCTATCTGGATTAAGCTCTCTGGTTATGAATTTACCGCCTTTATCAAAAGACCTTTTTAAATTACCTTTCATTAAACCAAGCCAATTTCTGTAAACTATTATTTTGTCCTCTGCATCAACTGCGGCTACAGAATCCTCACAATCTTGTATGGTTGTGATTGCTGATTCCATTAATATATCCTTAATACCAGCTAGATCCTCTTGACCAATTGGATGTGATCTATCAATCTGAATCTCAAAATGCAAATTATTATTTTTGAATAAAAGGCCATATGCTCCCTCACCATCATCTTTATACCCGATATATTGGTCCTTATTTTGTAGATTTATTTTTGAGCCATCTTTTAATGTCATTAAAAGTTCACTATCAATAAACTGAAATTTAAGAACTTCACTATATGATCCTTTTTCAAGTGGTATGGTTTCATCTAAAAATTTTTTTGCAAAGGCAATTACCTTTTCACCTCTTGCAGGATTATATCCACCCTCTCTATGAGCTCCATCCTCATCATTAATAATATCGGTCCCGTACAGAGCATCATACAAACTTCCCCATCTTGCATTTGCAGCATTAAGAGCAAACCTAGCATTCATAACTGGCACAACTAGCTGAGGTCCAGCAATCTTTCTTATTTCAGGATCAACATTCCATGTTCTGATGGAAAAGTCTTTGCTTCTTGGATGCAAATAGCCAATATCTTCTAAGAAATCTTTATACTCACCAATATTTATATCTTTATCTTTTCTCGCAAGATGCCAGCCATTAATTTTTGCTTGTAACCGCTTTCTCATATCTAATAAATCTTTGTTTCTTTGTTGAAATTTATTTAACAAGTTCTCAAATGAACTCCAGAAATAATTTTCAGTAATACTCAAGCCAGGCAACATTTCGCTTCTAACAAATTCTTCTAGAGCTGGAGAAATCTTTAGTGAGATTTCTTTTATCTCATTTTTTTTAGAACTAAATATAGTTAGGATATTTTTAAAAAATTTCATATTTAAATTATATCAATTTAGAGTTACTAATATGTTACAAATCTTTTTCATTAGTTACGTCATAAAACCATATAGATTTTGTTTGACTAGAAATTATGTTTGTATATTTCATTAACATGTTTCTTAAAAAAACTAAAAATGGATTATTTAGATGATTTAATTTACCTTGATTCAAAGATTTTCTGTAAATTGACCTAACTCTCTTTATTCTTAATTTATTATATTTTGTTTGAGCTATCTTTAAATTATCTTTATGTTTTGTTATTAGATTACCTAAAACATAGCTATCCTCCAAAGCAAGACATGCTCCTTGACCTATAAATGGAACAATAGGATGAGCAGCATCACCGACATAAGTGATGTTTTTATCAAACAAAATTTTAACATTGGGTCTTAAAAAGACGCCCCATTTATAGACTCCATAATTTTCCAAGATTGAAGGATAATTTTCTAAGATAGGGGCAGGTATTTCTGAAATTAAATTTTGAATTGAGCCCTTTTGTTTCCATGATTCATTTGAATGATTACTGCTCTTTACAGCAGCCACTAGGCTAGATCTTTCAGAATCCACGGGGTATGCAACAACATGAAAGTTAGAACCTAGATGAAAATGTATATTAGCTTGATCTGATGGGAATATTGTTCGCCAGACATAATAACCACTGTATTTTGGATCATTAAATTTAGCTGAAACTTTCTTTTGGCACAATGATCTTATTCCATCGCACGCAACAATATGTTTTACATGAATTGATTTTTCGTCAAATTTTAGTGTTTTTGTTTCTTCATTTAAATCCACTACTTTATGACTAAAATGAATTTCTCCATTCAGATCATAATATTTATCTAAAAGAACTTTGTAGAGATTCTTTCTAGTGGTTGTAAGCACATCTACAGAAATCTGATTAATTTTATTGTTATTTGAAAAAAAAATAGCTAGTTCTGGTTGTCTTGAAAGCAGCTTGAGATCATTAATTACATCAAGATTGTTTAAAACTGCCAATCCATTTGGAGATATTGATATTCCTGCTCCATACTCACTAACTTTTTCTGACTTTTCAAAAATAACACATGGAATTTTATTTCTTTGAAGGATAATCCCTAATGCGAGACCAGAAATCCCAGCACCAATAATTGCAATATGATTTGAATAACCTTCCATTAAATTATTATGAATTATAAATAAAAAGGGAGCCATTGGCTCCCTTGTATTTTTTTAATTAGTGCTAATTACGAACTGGAACGATTCCATATGTTCTTTCATTTTCACATGAACCACCTAAATCATTTAATGCTTTTAATTCAGGCATGCTTTCAGGAGTTGCACTACTCCAAAAATTAGTCCAATTTTTTCCATAATCAGTAATGGTTTCTGTTGAAACTAACTGAACAAAATCATAGTCCCATGTTGAGGGAACTCCAGATTGTGGAAAAATCATTTTTCTTCCAGCAACATCTCCTTTTTCTTTTGCAGCTTTGGCATATGCAACATATGCAGTATAAAATTCATCTGCGGTAACTCCATCTCCCAACTTACAATCTGAATATACTGCATAACCAGCTTGTCCACTTGGTGTGTCTGAAACAACTCTTTGCCATGTATAAGTAGTTTGATTACCTGTTTCCAAAATTTTATTTAATTCTGCTAAAAGTTTTGTACCATTGCTAAACCAATGATCATTCCCTTTGAAATGAGCTTCTGGAGTAGGACTTATACCAACCCATACAAAGTCATGAGGCTGTTCTCCACTGTGATAATAAGGCACAAGCATTGCTGAACGATAGTCTTTAAGATCGTCTGTCTCATTGGCCCAACTATTCCATTTTTCTGCCCATTTCATCATGTCATCCATGTCTTTGCCATCCTTGAAAACACTTACATAATATTCAGCAACATTCCATTGAGACTCTTGTGAATCATGATCATCTGCAAAAACACTAAAGCTTAAAAGCAAACTTAAACTTAATAAAAGTTTCATATTTTCCTCCTATTTAAAAATAATTTGATTGATCATTTCAACTCTAACAATTTCACGAATGTCTTCATAAGATTGTGCGGTTGATGTTTGATCATCTTGTGAAATAATTTTTCGAAATTTAGTTTGAAATTCTTCTGTTTCTTCTTCAGACCAATACGATGGATCCATAGAAGCATAACTTTCATGTTGAACTGTCAAATATACATAGTTATTGTTTCCAACATAAACGCCATAATCAACAATTTTGCCCATATCTTTAGCAATTTGGTTAGATGCAACCCATGTTTTTTCAATTCCATCCATATAATCACCAAGATAGTTGGCTTTAACTTTTATAACAGTAAGCTCTGTTACGCCAGGTGCAGGTTCTCTTGATGACTCTTCTTGAGTAAAGGCTGATACAGAAAATATCAACATTGAAATTAATAATAATCTCATATTTATCTCCTCTATAATAAAAACGAATTTCTAATATAACATTCAAATAAGAAAATTTTGATACAAATATGTAAATTTTTTATACTTAATTTCTTAAGCCATCCAAATCATACTTTGAAACAAAATCCCATATTTCTTGACTAGCATCTATATTGTAGTTTTGAATGAAAGGCCAAGTATGGCCCATTTCAGAATGAAGAATTAATTTAACATTAACATTGTTTAAACATCCGCCATAAGTATCGAAATTTATTAAATCTGTTTGATTAGAGTATTTAACTAGCCTTTCGGGTTCAAAATCACAAGAATTGTAATTAACCCAATAATCAATTACGTCTTCAATACTTTTTGACCACCCGCTTCCTAGATATGGAACTGTTAAATCTTGTACTCCATGAATTTGCATTGCAGCAGTTGGATGTGATGGTGCACAATTATCATAAGTATCAGTAGTCATTGATCCAGTAACAGAAACCACAGCAGCAAATGTGTTGTCTAGATTGCAAGCTAAGTGATAACTCATATAGCCACCATTAGACATTCCAGAAGAATATATTCTTGTTACGTCAATAGAAATTTTGTCTTTAATATATTCAATAACAGTATCTATAAATTCAATGTCTTTAGCAGTGCTTTTAGAGGTCCAACCTCCATTATTCCAATGAGTATTTAAGCCATTACTAGTTGTACCTTGGGGATATACAACAATAAAATTATTTGCATTTGCAAGGGGCTCATAATTTGTATAATTGAAGTGGGTCATCGCAGAAGATCCGTATCCATGTAGTGCAAATAAAACAGCAATACTTGAATTTGTATCGAGATTAGACGGCTCATACAAAAAGTAAAATCTATCAATATTATCATGCACTAAATCGCATCTTTTAAGATTTGGCACTTGAGTACTTATACATGTTTCAGTTGAATTTAGTGTTTGGATAGTTGGAGGGTTATTTTCAAAATCTGAACTTGAAGATCCACCTCCACACGAATAAAGCAGAATTAATACTAGTAAAAACTTAAAAATATACATTTCATCTATTATAAATTAGCTAAAAATAAAAAAGGGAGCAAAAGCTCCCTTATTTAGAAAATCTATAAAATCAATTTGCAGGATAGTTAACAATATTAGTTAATATAGAAATATTCATAACTCTTCTGTTTTCACTGACCTTATCTGCAAACTTTGCAAATGAATCACTTCCGTACAAAGTTTCAGCTGATTTCATAGCTTCTGCAACACTTGGAGCACTTGTATAAGCATAATGTGTATAGTATCTAGTATCACCTGCTACTAATTGTCTCAAACCGTAACTCCCTTGGATATTGCCTGCTTCAACTTGAGCGTTTGTAAGCTTAGTATATTCTTTAGCATATGCAGAAGCGTCTTTCACTTGCATTCTGTAGATAGTATAAACTTGATCTTCGTCAGGATTCTCGTTATAGACACTGATCAATTTCATGTTTAAAGCCTGTTCTATTGGTTCAGCAAGTGAGGCAGTTTCAGCAAAAAATGATAAAAATACAGGATCAGTAAAGGATTCTGTTCCAGCACCTAAACTTTCTGGATTTTCATAATTCAATACAACAACGTGTGTTGCATCATCATAACCATTGAATGCATATTGATGGAGCGAAACATCTCCAGCAAATGACTTACCCCAATCAGTATTCATTAACTCATCAAGCGCTTCAACATAAGCAGCTGGATTTGAAACCTTCATTGAATATGTCGCCAAATAGCCTGCTGCATTTAATGATTGTGATGTTAGAAAAACAAAAGCGAATAAGCTATAAAAAAATTTTTTCATAATTATCTCTCCTAATATGAATATTAATAATACATTAATGAATTTATCAGAAGATTAGTTTTATATAAATATTTTAGATATAAATTGGTGCGGTACGCCGGTCTCGAACCGGCGGCCTTCTGCTTGGCAAGCAGACGCTCTACCAACTGAGCTAGTACCGCATTGGATGCTTAATATACTCTTTAACATGGTTGCTTTCAACAATATTAAATCGTCATTGTGGCAAAAGTATCTCTTGGAAATCTATAAATTTTCCAGTGACATCTCGCCTTGAAATTATGAGATATGATGGATCTAACTCAATAGGAATTGCTATGCTTAAATTATTTGCGGATACAGGTCCACCCATGTATGCTCTGTCTTCATATCCAATATGCTCATATGATGCATAAAATGGATTACCAATACCTAAAGTTATTAAGTGCCTTCCTGAATTATCAAATAGCTTTACTGCATACTTATCATCATCGCTTACAAATTTAAGTTTTTTAAGAATTCTCTCTTTAGGTTTTTGAACTTCGATTTTTTTCAATGTAAATAAATCTGGAGTACCATGGAAAGTAAATATCTTTGCATCTTTATTTGGAGAAACATGTAGCTTAATTAGGTCTATTTCTTTTAAATCTTTTTCAGCCATAACTGTAAAAGAAAATACAAAAGCTAAAATAAATAAATATCTCATACGTCTTTTTACCACCTTGACCAATTAATACCCCAGGTTCCTCCCATTGGACCAGTTACATAACCATAATGATATTGGGATTGATCCGTTGGGTTATAGCCCCACTGACATGAGCCACTAGTTCTGTCACACCAGTAAAAATCAGAATTAAATAATCCTTCATAAAAATCATTTACATCAGTTACGTCGTCGGGTGCTGTAACAGTTCCAGTAAGATCATCAACTTTCCATGTATAAATTTGCACAGTATTATTGGCCGGTCTATCAAATACTATTCTTGTTTGATTTTCTTTTGATGGATCCTCAACACCATTTATATACCATTTAAGTCTTAACTTAGAATTATCATATACAACATCAATATCTATTTCAAAACCAGTTCTAGCCCCCGACTCATCGGTGACAAAACCTACCTCATCACCATATAAAAAACCCTGGTTATGAATTGATCCTATTGCGAAACCTTCAGTATTAACCTCACCGTATTTTAAAATACCGCCCTCCATAATAGTCCAGTATTTTGGCCTATAATTATCAAACTCCCCATAATAATTTCCTTCAAAAAGGCCAACAACATCACATTCTGGATTTCTACCAGTTCTATTTCCATTTGCATCATATAAATTGAACAAACAGTCGCATGTAGTTGCATCCTCACCCTCGTCATAAATAGATCCATCTGCATAGTTATAACAAACTTTAAAGTCTTTTCCCGCTACATTCATAAAGTCTGATATGTGATGCTTCCATTTAACTAATGATGGATCTGCCTGTGTTGTTGTATTAACATTTCTATCTGCCCATTGACTGACATCTCTATCGTCAGTAGTTATATATTCGTCTCCCATTTCACCATGTGCATGACCCAACTCATGCATTAAAGTATATTCTGTTCTAGGTTTGATTTCTTGAATGTTAGTGTTACCCAAATTCACTCCTCTGCCATCTATCATTGTTAGGACAGAGACTAAATCATGTTCAGCAAACAGATCATCAAAAACAGAATCATTTATATCGCCAGAGCCAATGCAATAAACATCCTCATCCCAGTCATAACAACCTGTTTCAATAGATGCTAAAGAAGTTCCATCAGGACTTACTGGCTCTGCAACAACAATATCAAAATAACCTGTGAAAAATTCAGAAGCATCTGAATCATTAAGAGCATTAATGGATTTCAGTAAAGCTTCTCTAAAGCTATCAGTATCAGATAACGTTCCATCATTAGGGTCTGCTTTTAATGAATCAGCAACAAACAAGTAATCAGTTCTTCCAAAGGTTGAACCACCTCCAACAAGATAGTACACATAATAATCTTTATTTGTTGTGGTGCCAGAATCAAAACCATCACTTTTGTCGTCATCTTGAGCAACAGTAACGGTTTGTTTATTAGATATGAACCATGTATTAAATGAATCACTAGCGGTATCCATACCATCAGATATTATAATTTCCGCATTGAATAAACCTGCTTTAGATAGAGTTGATAAATCTAGAACTATATCTCCTTGACCATCACCAGTTGAAGTAAAAGTTGCTCCAACATTTTCCGAGTTTATAGATGCACTAAAACTAAAATCTGTATCTATATTATCAACATCTGAAAACGAAACAGAAAATGTAGGATTATTTTCAAAAATAAGATGATCTTTGTCTAAATTTAATTTTGAATCTAATGATATCTGTGGCAAATCGTTTACAGAATTAACTGTAATTGTAACTGTGCTATTTCTTGTAATGCTTTTTTCGACTGCAGTAACAGAATAAGAAAATTCATCTTGTCCATTAAAATTTTCATTGGGAGTATAAGTGATAGCTCCAGTTGTCAAAAAAGTAAGGATTCCATTTGTTGTTGAAGAAACAAGTGCATATTCAAGTGTTACAGGCTCATTAGCAGTTGCAACTACATTACCTGTGTATGTAGTATCTTCATCAACTGATATAGAAGTGCTTGATGCTAAAGTTATTGCAAAGGGAGCTGGAGGTGCACTACCGCCTCCTCCGCCTCCACCACAGGAAACAATAAAAAATATAACAATAAATATCCTAAGAATATTCATAAACAAATTATATCTTATCCAAATAAAAAAGAGGGCTAAAAAGCCCTCTTTGAAGTTAAAAAATATGTTTAAAATTTAACTCTAAATCCTGCTTTATAGATAGGACCATGATCTTGATATAAAAATGTCATTTCTTCATATCTTGAATAAAGTTCTACCTCAGAATCAGTAATATTTATAGCTTCAACAAATACCTGAGTATTATCTGAAACATTATATGTTGCATTAAAGTCTACTTGAGCTCTTTCAACAACATAGAGTGGATTATATTGATCCATTCCAGCGTAAGTCTCACCTTTTAAGTTATATGAAAGTCTAGCAGACATTTTTTCGTCTTCATAAAAGACAGACAAGTTTGCTGCATCACCAAATCCTGGAAGAGCAAATTGTTCGCCTATGAATCCAGGATCTGCATCTGTATCTCCACTAATTAATGTGACGTTAGCAAGCACACCAAAATTATTTTCAAATAAATGTTGTACAGCAAGCTCAAAACCATCTAAGACGCCATCATATTTATTAACTGGTTGAGCTAAATTAAATATATAAAATGGATCATCGGAGTTACCGATAAAAACAGCATTACCACTATTGGCATCTGGAATACAATCTGTAGATCCGTTACATCCAAAAGTGAATCCAGTATTAACTAACCATGCCCAATCGTAAGCATTAGACCAACCGCATGCCCAATAACCTTGACTTGCAGTCCATTGACATAATGCGTCATCATTTTCTGGAACAATAAGTTCTCCTCTTGGTCCGCGAGTAACATCCCGAACACCATTAAAAGGTCCACTTCTAAGACCAGCTCCGTGGTAGTCTTTAATATCTTTCCTAAAGTAATTAACTGCGAAATAACTACCTTCTTTGTAATAATACTCATAAGCTAAATCTAAATTGACTGACTCATAAGGTTGCAAGTTTGGATTACCTGTTCCAAGTGTTAATGGATATCTTGAATCAAATGCACCAACACTTACTGTAGAATCAAGTTGCTCTAAACTTGGTCTTGCGATAGTTTTACTTGCTGCAAATCTCACAATTTTATTTTCTTCAACTTCAAACGTCATGTTTACATTTGGTAAAAAATAATTTGAGCTACCTGTACCTGTATAAGTTGTAGGCTCAGTGATGACTCCAACTTTATCTCCGTACATGAAAGCACCCAAACTCCAAGCGGTATTAACAGGAACTGTTGTATCAGCAGTAGATGCCCTTTCCTCTTCCTCGTATCTTAATCCAACTTGAGCACGAACTGGAATTCCATTCATTTCTGTATCAAAGTTAAGATTTACAAACCAAGAATTTAGTTCTTCAACTATTATTCCGTTAGAATCTCTTGAACCAAAACAACCATCAACTACACCTCTAGTTGAGCTTCTTACCCCGTCATAACCAACATTTGCACCAAGTCCGTTGGGATTGCCATCAGCATCAAACGCATCATTAGCAATACATTCAGCTGGCCACTGATAAGGTGTGTTATTGTTATTCCACCAACTTCCATCAGAAGATGAAAAGTCTCCAACAAAACCTGCGGCACCAAACCAATATAATGCATCAGCTTTTGAAATATTAAGATAATAAAAAGGCGTTCCTGAGCCAAGATATCCAGGTACGCTAACTTTTGTCCAAACATCATCAGGCATAAATGCATAAGTCATCATTACTGGATCACCATCTGCTAATTTTCCATTTACTAACTGATTAAACCATTTTTGATTTCTAAAAGTAGTTTCCATCTGAGACATTCCAAACTCAATCGAAGTAAGTGATTCCATGACGATGCCATCATTGTTATCCCAGGTACCGATAAGTTGCAATTGATCTAATTCACTTTCTCTATCTTGATA
>ENA-OSEY01002575-OSEY01002575.1-marine-metagenome-genome-assembly--contig:-NODE-2575-length-11670-cov-3.270767_pt1 | contig 11670 bp, 12 predicted proteins | sample MGYA00248465_ERZ534230 | MGnify/ENA primary metagenome ERZ534230 (study PRJEB26409, sample SAMN06344110) | marine metagenome | isolation source: Sea water from surface | place: Atlantic Ocean:Southern... | reverse complement strand
TGCGTATCCTTCGGTGATTTACAGGAATTAAGGCAAACGGTTCATAAAACTGGTCGCATCTGGTCGGTAGATTTTTCCGAGCGATTTGAAGTTCCTGCAGTAACTCTTGCATCTAAATTGGTTTCAGATGGGGCAATAGGAGATATAATTCATACGTTGGGTCTTGGGCCTCATAGATTGAATTCAGAGTCACGACCAAATTGGTTTTTTGATCCTAATCAAAATGGAGGAATACTGGCTGATATAGGGTCGCATCAGATTGATCAATTTTTGTTTTTTACCAAGTCAGAACGTACTGAGATAACTTTGGCATCAATTAGGAATATGGGGCACCAAGAGTTTACAAATTTCTCAGATTTTGGGGAAATTGCTCTCCGTTCTAAAAAGGCTAGTGGTTATATTAGACTGGATTGGTTTACGCCGGATGCTTTGCCAACATGGGGTGACGGTAGGTTATTTTTATTGGGAACTGAAGGTAGCATAGAAATAAGAAAATATTGTGATATCGGTAGTGAAGAGGAAGGCAACTACGTTTATCTTACTAACGGTACAAAGTATGAAAAAATATACGGCGGAGATGCTGGTTGCCCGTATTTTTATAATTTTTTAGTTGATGTTGTTGAAAGAAGTGAAACGGCTATGCCTCAAGAGCACCCATTTAAGGTAATGGAACTGGCAATTAAAGCACAAGAAATGGCAGATGGAGAAAAAAGAAATGAACTCATATGATTTTAAAAATCAAGTGGCTGTTGTTACGGGGGGAGCAAATGGTATCGGTTATTCTGTGGCTGAAAGATTATCAAAAAGTGGTGCTACCGTTAAAATTTGGGATTTGGATTTCGCAGCAGCCCAGAAGGCGGCTGATACGATAAACGCAGAGGCAATTCAGTGCAATATCACGGACTGGATTTCAGTGCAAAATGCTGCAGAAACCTCGACTAAAGGTAGTGAAAGAATTGATATACTTGTCAATTCGGCCGGCATAGCTGGTCCAAATGAACCGATAATTGATTACGATAATGAAGCATGGGATCAGATAATTTCGGTAAACCTCACAGGAACATATTACGTTAATAAGGCTATTGTACCTTACATGAAGGCAAGTGGGTATGGACGAATTGTCAATATAGCTTCAGTCGCTGGTAAAGATGGGAACCCGAATGCAGGCGCATACTCCGCTTCAAAGGCAGGTGTCATTGCATTAACCAAGTCGCTTGGGAAAGAGCTGGCAGATTTTAACATAGCCGTAAACTGCGTCACTCCAGCTGCTGCTAAAACTGCTATTTTTGATCAAATGTCGCAGGAGCATATAGATTATATGCTATCGAAAATTCCAAGGGGCCGTTTTGTAGAGGTACAGGAAATTTCTAGCATGATAGCTTGGATGGCGAGTTCCGAAAACTCCTTCACCACTGGTGCCGTTTTTGACTTATCAGGTGGAAGATCAACTTATTAAAGGTGAAAAATGAAAAAAATCGGTGTAATTGGCTTAGGCGATATGGGCAGTGGCATTGCCCTCAATTTGATAAAAAATGGATTTAAAGTTTTTGGATCTGATCTCCTGCCTGCACGGCAAGAAGCATTTAAAGAAATGGGGGGCTCATTAGAGACATCAATTTCTGATATTGGAAAAAAATGTGATGCAGTTTTCGTAATGGTTATGAATGGCAGTCAGGCAAAATCAATCATTTTTGATGAAGATGGTCTTGCAAAAAATATGGTAAAAGGCAGCACAGTAATTCTTTCTGCTACTATCAAGCCTTCAGAAGCTGAGGAGATTGGCCAATTAATTAAAGATACTGGTATTAAACTTATAGATACCCCTGTGTCTGGTGGGTTTCCGGGCGCTCAGTCGGGCACACTTACGCTTATGGCCTCTGCACCAGAAGATGTGATGAGTAAAAATAGAGATGTTCTACAGGCCATCTCTTCAAACATTCATCATGTTGGAACGGAGCCAGGTCAAGGTCAAACGGTAAAAGCCTGTTTGCAATCATTGATAGGAGCACAATTTTCGGCAACATTTGAAGCCTCTGCTTTGGCAGCGAAAGCTGGCATCAGTGGTGAAGTTTTACATACTGTTTTTTCAACATCTTCTGCTGGGTGTGGCATAGTAAATAATGCTTTGCAAAAAATTATTGACCGACAGTTTGAAGGTACAGGAAGTCATATAAATACAATGCATAAAGATTTAACAATTTCTTTGAATCTTGCAGAAAACCTTGGGGTTCCAATGCATACGGCCTCAGCAGCAATGCAGATATTTCACGCCGGACGCACAAAATATCCGGATGGTGATAATTGGGTTTGTACACGCGTTATCGAAGAAATTGTTGGTGCTGAACTGCATCGTTAGGGGGTTGAGATGAAGTTAGGTGTAATTTGTGATGGAATAAGCCGAAACCTGGCTCACTCTGTAGATGTTATGGATGAGTTTGATCTAGAATATGCAGAGCTACAGTTTGTTGGTGAAAAAGAGGTTGGTGACCATTCTAAAGAAGAAATAAAAGATATTGATAATCTGCTGAGAGACCGTGGTAAGCCAGTTAGTTGTCTATCGCGTCATATATTTGCTGGAATGACAGCTCAAAACAAACCGGGTGACACTTTACATATTAAGCATATGGATGCTCTCAAGAGAGTAGTTGATATGGCCTATATTGTTGGATCGCCTTTTGTTCGAATAATGACGCAAAAAAAAGAGCAAATTTTATGGGGATTTAATGGTGCAGAAAAGTGGAATGTTGCTCATGGTGCCTGGGATACTATGGCACCTATGATAGAACCTGCCGTGGAATTTGCTCGAAGCGCTGGTGTAAAGTTAGCAGTTGAGACAGGTAACGGTACGATGGTCAATTCCAACTATACTGCTCGAAAACTGATAGATGAACTGAATGCAAAAGATACCCTGAAAGTCCTATGGGACCCGGGAAATAATTGTTGGTGTCACGAGTTAGCATTTCCAGATGGGTATGAAGAAGTAAAAGGAGGGTATCTAGGTCACGTTCATATAAAAGATGTCCTTGTCGATACTCCAAAGGCAACACTCACCGTAAAGGAAATGGGACAGGGACAGCTGGGTCCTCTGTTTAACGACATGGCAGCAGCTCTCAGAAAAGACCGATATGAAGGAGTGATTTCATTTGAAAGTGTTTACCATCCAGGAAATGGAAATTTTGAAGATGGTTTTCGCAAATGCATTGATAAATTTAAAGAAATTTTTGGAGAAGTCTAATGAGTGAAAAACCAACAATAGGTTTTATTGGTGTCGGATTCATGGGTCATGGCATGGCCTCAAATATACTTAAAAATGGCTACCCCCTTATGATAAAAGGTAATCAAAACCGCGCTCCTATTGATGATTTGGTAAGAAAAGGTGCGGTAGAAGCTGATTCAATTTCTACGTTAGTGAAATCATCTGAAATAATTCATTTATGCTTATCAAACTCTAGCCAGGTAGAAAATGTTTTAGAAGGCCCTGGCGGTATTATAGAGAATGCTAGGACTGGGGTAATTATTATCGATACGTCTACTTCTGATCCACAGTCATCCCTTCGTATGTCTAAAGCCTTGAAAGAAGTGGGTATGGAATTTGTTGATGCTCCTCTTGGCCGAACACCAAAAGAAGCCGCCCTGGGAACTTTAGATGCTTTGGTCGGGGCTGATGACCATATTTTTGAGACTGTAGAACCAATAATTGCTTCTTGGTCTGCAACGGCAACTCATTTGGGACCTATTGGTTCAGGTCATAAAATGAAATTAATAATGAACTTCCTTGCTATGAGTTACGGAGCGCTTTATTCTGAAGCAACTGTTTTAGCTGCTAAATCAGGTATTTCTCCTCAAAAGGTAAATGATGTTATTGGTAATAGTCGGCTTAATACGGGTTTCTTTGAGACATTCATGCGGTATTTAGTCGGACGGGATCCTGATGCCCATAAATTCACACTGACAAATGCTGCAAAAGATATCAGTTATGTAAATCAGATGGCACATGATGCTGGAATGGCTAATTTGATGAGTGCTGCTGCTAAGCAGTATTACATGCACGCTACAGCAATTGGTGCTGGAGATGATTATGTTCCTATGCTGGTGGATCATATTGGAAAAATGAATGGGATCGACATTCAGGATGAAGTTACAAAAGGTGAAAATGACGCCAAAACCACTTAATAAAATTGAGGACTTTTGTCTTAAGCTTTTTGATTTAATAGGTGCCGACGAAAACGTGGCAAGTGCTTGCGTTTCTAGCGTTATGCATGGCACTCGCTTTGGCGTGGATAGTCATGGGGTACGTTTGATACCTCACTATATTAGGGTTTTGGAGACTGGCAGGCTGAATAAAAACCCTTCTATTAAATTTAAAAATCTAAAGTTGGGTAGCGGGTTGCTAGATGGAGATCACTCCCAAGGAGCCTTGCCGACCTATAAGGCAATGGATCGTGCAATTAAAATGGCGAAAAAAACTGGTATCGCGGCCATTGGAATTACAAATTCGTCTCACTTCGGTCCGGCAGGCGCTTATACGCTACACGCTGCAAAAAAAGATATGATTGGATTAGCTTTCTGTAATTCGGATAGTTTTGTGAGACTCTATGACGGAGCGGAAAGATTTCATGGGACTAACCCAATTTCAATGGCCGTTCCTTCAGGTGAGCAAGACCCTTGGCTTTTTGATATGGCAACAAGTTCGGTACCTTTTAATAGGGTTGAACTGTTTCGTTCATTAGATCAAAAATTACCTCTGGACGTTGCTTCTGATGAAAGTGGAATTTCTACGCAGGACCCACATATTGCTGAAATGCTTGATCCCCTTGGAGCAAAGTTTGGGTTCAAAGGAGCAGGTCTCGGCGGTATTTCTGAAATTTTTTCTGCCGTTTTAACAGGCATGAAGCTATCACCTGAATTGTTACCAATGTCAGGTCCAGATATGACTACTCCAAGAGAATTAGGTGCATTTGTAATGGCTATAGATCCAGAGGGCTTTGTGGGTTCTTTTTTATTCAAAGAGGGAATGCAGAGATATTTAAGTTTACTTCGAAATAGTACAGCTAAAGAAAAGTCGTTGGTTATGGCTCCAGGAGATAGAGAATGGAAAATTGCTCGTCAAAGGGATAAAAATGGAGTTGTTCTTGATCCGGTCACTAGCAAGCAATTTAAAGTATTAGCAGAACGGTTTGGGATCTTGTCAAAATTTGATTTGTGGAGCGATCATGATTGAAACTTGGCGGTGGTTTGGACCAGAAGACAAGGTAACTTTAAGCGATATTAGGCAAACCGGAGCCTCTGGTATAGTTACCTCACTTTATCATTTGGAACCAGGAATGGTTTGGAAGAAAGAAGAAATTTCTTCAAGGTTGGCAGAAATCTCTGGATCAAAAAGTTACCCGACCAACTTATCATGGCAGGTAGTCGAAAGTTTACCGGTCAGTGAAACTATAAAAACTGGCTCGCACCCTAGAGACGAGCACATAAAAGCATGGATTGAATCCATGGAAAATTTATCAGAACTTGGCATAAAAGTGATTTGTTACAACTTTATGCCCATTCTTGATTGGACTCGTACTGAGTTGGCTGCTCCAATGTCCAGTGGGGCTACTGCTATGTATTTTAACTTGTTAGATTTTATTGCTTTCGATTGTTTCATTCTAGAGCGCATGGACGCTCAAAATGACTACGGAAAACAATTGGTGGATAAGGCAAAACATCGTTTTGAAAGATTTTCAAAAGAAAAAAAATTAACTCTGAGCAAAAACATAACAGCAGGTTTACCTGGTGCTAGCGAGAAATTAACTTTTCAAGAAGTAAAAAGAAGGCTCGAAGGTTATTCTGGAATTGATGCTGATAAGTTGAGAGAAAATTTGAAATATTTTTTGGACGCTGTCGTGCCAACTGCTGAAAAACTGGGAGTGCGCCTGTGCTGTCATCCTGACGATCCTCCGTGGCCACTGCTTGGGTTGCCGCGGATCATGTCCACAGAAGAAGATTACAATTGGTTAGTAAATATTCATCCGAGCAAGGCTAATGGAATAACTTTTTGTACTGGCTCGTTGGGAGCCAGTTTTGAGAATGATCTACCTGGAATGGTTTCCCGACTGGGAAAGCATATTCACTTTTTCCATTTGAGAAATGTAACTAGAGAACAAGAAAGTATACCGACTAGCTTTTACGAAGACGAGCATTTGTCAGGTAATTCAGACATGATTGAAATTATATCTGAAATTATTCGAGAGGAAAATCGTCGCAAGGCTGAAGGACGGGAAGATTGGTCTATTCCCATGCGACCTGATCACGGTCAGAATATTCTGGATGATCACGGCCGGAATGCAATGCCAGGATATCCTGCTATTGGTCGATTAAAGGGTCTGGCTGAGTTGAGGGGAGTTTTCAAAGCTCTTGAACACAAAATGTGCACTGAGGAATGAAGATGTCTAAATTATTGATAAAGCCTGCCAATAACGTAGGAAAAATTCATGATATTTCTCCTGAAAAAGCTGGATGGGGTTATGTAGGTTTCGATCTATATTTATTGGAAGAGGGCCGGTCAATAAAACAAGAAACTTTCGACAGAGAGATCATCTTAGTTTTAGTAGAAGGGCACGCAGAAATCATAGCAGACGGTAAAAAGTTTGGAGTGCTTGGCAATCGCTTGGATGTATTTGAAAAATCTCCACCGCATTGCGTTTATGTTTCTAGTGAAACTAATTGGTCTGTCTATACCACTACAAAGAGCACTCTTGCAGTTTGTTCAGCGCCTTGTACTAAAAAATATGAAGCTATGCAGATAGGCCCTACAGAAATTGAGCTAACAGCCCGTGGAAAGGGAAATAACACCAGATATATAAACAATATTGCGATGGAGGACCGAGATGTTGCAAGCAGCTTGCTAGTGACAGAGGTTTTTACACCATCTGGTCATTGGTCATCTTATCCTCCACATCGACATGATGAGGATGATTTTCCAAACATGACTTATCTTGAAGAGACATATTATCACCGTTTAAACCCATCACAAGGCTATGGGCATCAGAGGGTATTCACTGAAGATGGCACTCTTGATGAGACAATGACAGTAGAAAATCATGATGTTGTGTTGGTTCCCAGAGGACATCATCCATGTGCTGTGCCTTATGGGTATGAGATGTACTATTTAAATGTGATGGCTGGCCCAATAAGGAAATGGCGGTTTAAAAATCATCCAGATCATAATTGGATTGCTGAAAAAGATACCATTTAGCTCTCTAATATTGTCATTAGTAGGTTTAATTTATTAGGAAAATAAAGAATTAGTTTTAAGGATTGATATTGAAACCATTGGATGAAATTCCAGATACTTTGCGCCAATCACTAAGGGGTATTTTTAGTGATATTGATGATACCATAACAACAAATGGTATGCTTAGCGCAGAAGCTTACTCAGCCATAGAAAATATATTCAAACGAGGCATAGATTTTATACCAATTACCGGACGGCCTGCAGGTTGGTGTGACATGATCGCTCGATTTTGGCCAGTAAAGGGTGTCATTGGCGAAAACGGCGCCTTCTTCTTTTCTTATGATCGGAAAAATAAGAAGATGATAAGGAGATATATCCAAAATGAAAAAGAGAGGTCAGAAGGCTTTAAAAAACTTGAAAAAATTAAACAAACGGTTCTCAGGGAGGTCGCAGGATGTGCTGTCTCCAGCGATCAATTCTCTCGCACGTCTGATCTTGCCATAGATTTTTGCGAAGATGTCCCTGAGTTGTCGATTGAAGAAGTAAAAAAGATTAAAGAAATTTTTGTGAATTCTGGTGCTACTGCCAAAATATCTTCAATTCATGTGAATGCCTGGTTTGGTGATTACAGCAAACTGGAGATGACCAGAATTTTTGCGAAATTGATCCTTGATATTGACCTTGATCAAAAAAAAGATGAGTTTGTTTTCTGCGGCGATAGTCCAAATGATGAACCTCTATTCCAGTACTTTCCAAATTCTTGTGGGGTTGCAAATGTTAAGGATTTTAAATCCGAAATGACGCATCTGCCTAAATATGTTTCTAACTCAAAAGGTGGAACAGGCTTTGTTGAGATTTGCAAAAAATTTCTAGATTTTTACTAAGTATTTCAGCACAAGTCTTTGCTATAAAATTTCTTATGCTTTATTCTTAGGTTTTAACTGCTTGCACCTCTATGCTCTTTCGAAAAGCTAACTCGAAAAAGTGGTGGGCGACCCTGGAATCGAACCAGGCGTGCGTCTCCGCGAGGGAGTTACAGTCCCCTGCCACACCTTGCGGCCTGTCGCCCACTTTTGATTTTGTCAATCTAACGGTTGCTTACAAGTGACTCGAAAAGAGGTCAATAATAAAATGTTTCCTTTAAAAAACCCTTCCCGTCGCTTCAAAATTTTAACTGTATGTGTTAGCTGAAGCAGAAGTTTATCGAAATAAAATTTATCAAAGGGCAGTTTTTTATGAAAAAACCAAAATGGGTCATAAAAAAAGAAAAGGATGTAAAAAATGCTCAGAAAAAGACCTACTGGATTTTTGGCTTGCATGCTGTCCGTGATGCTTTGGTAAACCAGAAAAGAAAAAAAATTCGATTAATGATCACAACTAATGCTGCAGCAAAGCTCCATGAGAGTATTTCTATTTCTGGTTTGGCTCCCGAAATATTTGATGCACGTCAATTTAAACCACCTATCGAAAAAAATTCCGTTCATCAAGGCGCGGCATTAGAAGTGGAAAGCTTACAATGGGGATCTTTAGAAGATATAATTATGAATTCTAGAGGGAGTCCTCCCCGTTTGATTTTGTTAGATCAAGTTACAGATCCGCATAATGTTGGTGCTATTTTGAGGTCTGCGGAGGTATTCGGTGCGAGCGCTGTTGTTGGAACAAAAATCCATAGCCCTTCGGAAACTGGCGCATTAGCAAAAAGTGCTAGCGGAGCATTAGAGCGGCAACCTTACATTCGCATTCGTAATTTGGCAGACACGATCCAGCATCTTGAAAAGATGGGATTTATCTGTGTTGGGCTCGATGGTGAGGCAGAAAACACGTTGGTAGATATTCAAGAAATTTCGCACCGACCAACTGCTTTGGTGTTGGGTTCTGAGGGGTCCGGGTTAAGATTTCGTACTAAGCAAACAGTTAAGTTTATGGTTAAAATTCCATTTTCAACAGATTTTGGTTCTTTAAATGTCTCTAATGCTGCTGCTATTGCACTTTATCAATTACAGGAACTGTCTCAGAATTCGCGCTGAGTTTCGATACTGAATTTAAGGCTTAGATTAAAAATATGCTTCGCTTATTTGAACTTTTAAGAAAAACTGGTATCTCGACAACGTTGTTGGTATCACACCTTTTTTAGAGGACGTCTGATGAATTTTGATAAGCCCGGAATTGTAGAAGATAATTATCGAGAAGTGATATCTTCGGTGGAGGAGATAATAGAAGACGCCAAAAACGGTCGCATGTTTGTTTTGATTGATCATGAAGACCGTGAAAATGAAGGTGATCTTGTAATTCCGGCGCAAATGGCAACCCCAGATGCGATAAATTTTATGGCGACTAATGGCCGAGGATTAATTTGTTTGGCCTTAACATCTGAAAGAGTTGACCAATTAGGTTTAGAATTAATGAGTACAAACAATTCGTCCAGGCATGAAACAGCTTTTACGATCTCTATAGAAGCGCGCGAAGGTGTTACAACTGGGATATCAGCCCATGACAGAGCGCGAACTGTGGCAGTAGCTATCGATGCTTCTAAAGGTATGACGGATATAGCAACGCCAGGGCATGTTTTCCCTTTGCGAGCCAGAAGTGGAGGCGTTCTAGTTAGAGCAGGTCATACGGAGGCAGCAGTCGATATATCTCGTTTAGCAGGATTAAACTCATCAGGTGTTATTTGTGAGATTATGAATGAAGATGGAACAATGGCGCGTCTTCCAGAGCTCATTGGGTTCGCTCAGAAACACGGATTAAAAATTGGCACAATAAGTGATTTGATTGCCTACCGTAGGAGACATGATAATCTTGTTCGGGCTAGTGATCAGACTAAGATTTTTTCAGAGTTTGGTGGTGAGTGGGATATGAAGGTTTATGAAGATGAAACCCATGGCGATCAGCATATTGTTTTAATCAAGGGCGACCTTACAGGTGATAAACCTGTATTGGTTAGAATGCATGCAATGGATCCTATGTTAGATATAGTGGGTGTAGGACCTAGGGGCAGGGCAGATGAATTTGGAGCAGCTATGAATATGGTAGCAGAAGAGGGACGAGGTGTGGTTGTTTTATTGCGCGATACGGCCATGAAAATAGAAAACAACGATAATACTTCACCTAGTACACTCAGGCAATATGGATTAGGTGCGCAAATTTTATCATCCCTAGGGCTGTCAAAATTAGAGTTATTGACAAACTCACCTACCCCTAAGGTAGTAGGCCTTGAGGCTTATGGTTTAGAAATAACATCGACCCGTAAAATCTCGGAGCTTGGCTGATGGCTGGAAAAATAGAACACCATGCTTTGCCCAGAGCTTCTTTTCAAAATGAGCCCAAAGTTCTTATTGTCGTAGCACCATATTACCAGTCCATCGCTGAAAATTTGCTGAAAGGTGCCAAAACAGAAATATCAGCATCAAATGGGACTTTTGATGTCGTCGAGGTTCCAGGAGCCTTGGAGATAGCAACTGCTATTGGTATTGCTGAAAGATTAGAGGAGTTTGATGCCTACGTTGCCTTGGGATGTGTGATACGAGGTGAAACAACCCACTATGAAACGGTGTGTAATGATAGTAGTAGAGGGCTTACGTTATTAGGCCTTCAAGGTTTATGTATAGGTAATGGGATTTTAACTGTGGAAAATGTCGAGCAAGCTCAGGAGCGTGCTGATCCTGAAAAGCAAAACAAAGGGGGTGGTGCAGCCGCAGCCGCATTGCATCTTTTATCTCTAAGTCATAAGTGGGCTGATAACAAAAAAGGTATAGGGTTTAAGGCTGACTGAATGATAGGTTGTTGGCGATAGGCACTTATGAAAGAAGCTAATAATGTCACAAGTCGATCAAATTTCTGGTAATCAAAAAAGAAAAATTCGATCTGCAACTCGTCTCTACATAATTCAGGCACTGTTTCAAATGGAACAACTGGGCCAATCTGTTGATCAAGTAGCGGAAGAATTTATAACGCATAGATTTGCTGCGAATTATGAAGAAGGTCAGATGCTTGCAGGAGATGAAACTTTTTTTAAATCAATCTTAGAGGCAGCAGTTAATTATCAAGCATCTATAGATCAGCTTACAGATCGAGCATTAGTTGAAAAATGGCCAATAGCCCGTATAGATCCAACTTTAAGATCACTTTTTAGATCCGCAGCTGCTGAAATAGTAGAGATAAAAACCCCACCCAAAATTGTGATTACCGAGTATGTAGCGCTTGCTCACGCCTTTTTCCCAGATGGCAAAGAGCCAAATTTTGTAAATGCTGTGCTAGACCATATGGCTAGAGAGGCATGTCCCAACGAATTTAGCTGATGTTTGTTTGGGAGCGGGACCGCAACTGCCGTTAGGTTATCTCATTCCCGAGGACCTGTATTTACAGGTGGGCGCCAGATAACCAGGCCAGGGCCAGGACAGAGCCAGCTCCCTCGGAATTGCTTAAGGCCACCGGAATGCAACCATTACGAACAG
>ENA-OSEY01002571-OSEY01002571.1-marine-metagenome-genome-assembly--contig:-NODE-2571-length-11678-cov-3.074045_pt1 | contig 11678 bp, 10 predicted proteins | sample MGYA00248465_ERZ534230 | MGnify/ENA primary metagenome ERZ534230 (study PRJEB26409, sample SAMN06344110) | marine metagenome | isolation source: Sea water from surface | place: Atlantic Ocean:Southern... | reverse complement strand
TCACCAGATGCTGTTATGTCGACGCATGATGTGCCAAATATCTATCACGTTCCATTGATGTTAGAGAAACAGGGATTATGCAAGATTCTCGGCATTGATTGCAACACCACTGGGATGTTAGACGAATGGCGAGATATGGCTCATGACCTAGATAAATTGACAGAAAGTGTAACAATTGCCATGGTGGGCAAATATACTGATTTATCCGATGCATACCTGTCGGTTATCAAAAGTCTACAACATGCTGCAATGAAGGTGCGGAGAAAATTAGCAATAAATTGGATTGAAGCAAGTCATTTAGAAGACCAGTGGCAAGAGAAAAATGGTGAAGAATATACCGCTGCCTGGCAAGATTTGAAATCATCTAATGGTATTTTGGTGCCTGGAGGATTTGGCGATCGTGGAGTTGAAGGAAAGATCAATGCCGCAAAATACGCCAGAGAAAATAACATCCCATATCTTGGAATTTGTCTTGGTTTGCAAGTCGCAACGATCGAATTCTGTCGCAATGTTCTGGGAATGAAAGGTGCTAATTCAACTGAGTTCGATGAAAATGTCGAATACCCAGCAGTCATTTTCATGCCGGAGATATCGAAAACCCATCTTGGCGGCACTATGCGATTAGGCAGCAGACCGACTATCTGGCAAATCGAAGATTGCAAAATAAAGAGATTGTATGGTGCTGGAGATTCAGTCGATGAAAGACATCGCCATCGATATGAAGTCAACCCCGATATCATTGATGACATTGAGCGAGCAGGTCTAAGATTCGTTGGTAAAGATGAAACCGGACAACGCTGCGAAATTTTCGAATTGAAAGAACACCCTTACTATGTGGGTGTGCAATATCATCCCGAATTCAAGTCAAGGCCTGGACGCCCAAGCCCTCCCTTCCTCGGACTTCTGATGGCTGCGTCTGGACTAGAATTGTAATCAGACATCAGATACTCGGATTACCCTAGTCGTTCGATAGCCTTGCAGCATCTTAACGAACTTACGCACCCTAAATTCTTCGTCGAGGTCTACATCTCCGGTATCGATTCTAACATGAGACAATCCCATCAGCTTTGCTGGGGTTGCAACACCGAGTATTGACTCGACGCCAATCAATCTCAGAACGTCTGGGGATAATTGTAAGTTACCTCGGCCAATCAGGAAACCTTGTCCACCCATTGGTGAAAGTAACAGTAATTTCTCTCCATCGTGAGTTGAGAGAATATCGATCAATTGTGTTTCGTTCAAATCAGCAAAAATTTGCCCTTTGTGTTGTATATCGATTCCGAGAAGGGTTAATTCATGGCCGATTAATTCACCAATTAATCTCAAAGTTCCACCACTTCCCCAGATAATCATTAAATCCGGTTTACTAGTAATTAGTTCAGCGATATGACTGGCCAGCCCTTCGATTATTTCCTCCTCTGATGAGCGTTCAACTTGTTGTTTGGCTCCTTGCATAAATCTAGGGCTAGCAGGGGTTAGTGCTTCGCCATACATACGCACTTTCCATTGGCCAGTGAGATAGACCTCTTCATCTAAATCCATAACCTCAGTTATTGAAGCCATTAAGTCACCGATGACATATGAAAACAGTACTTCGGCGGCTGCGTTTGGTGTTGTAGCAAAGCATCCTGAATGCATTTTAACTCCACCTGGAACACCGATAAGTGGAATTTTTTCTTGTCCCAGTGCATTGACGATGTCTCTAGTAGTCCCATCCCCACCAGCATATACTATCACATCTACCTGCAGCCCAGTAAGTTGCTCAACAAGATTGGTTGTATCGGCTGCCGAGGATGTTGCCGGGCTCTTCCCTACAACTTGGTAGTCATGAGAAATCCAATCTCCTCCCATTCTACCTTCCCAAGCATACAATTCTGGCGATACTCCACTTCGATTCAAAGTAGATTCTAGTAACTCAAAAAATTTGTTTAGGCATTGGCCCATTCTTGGACCGGCGCGGTCTTGTGCGCCAGCTTCTCTCGCTTCCTTCGCACGGCCGTCGCTTCCCTTGAAGCCTAGCCTGCCGCCAAGGCCCGCATCGGGATTAACAACTATGCCAATGCGCATGGCTCTGCCTGTTGTTAATACTTGATGAAGTTCTGTCTTTAGTTATGCTCAATAATACAAAGATTTCATCAATGATGGTTCGATGTAAGTCCATGCCGAATGAAGAAGTGCTCCCAGAACTTCATGAGGTTTTAGAAAAGGATTTTTCCGAACTAAAAATTGGTGAAGAAAAGTTCCAGCAATCGTCCAAAAATGATAAACCTACTTCACAAAATAACAAGAAGATAGTTTATCAGCAGCGCTATTCATCTGCAGACCATATTGAAGACATTGTAGTTAAGCCAATTATGGCTACCAAAAAGACGCATACCACAGGTATCGAAGTTAACGAAACTATTGAGACTATACTACCTATTGAGCCTCAAAAATCGGACAAAAATACGGTAATTAAGTCTCCAACCAGCACGATTGGCGATGACTTTGCAGTGGATTGGTAAATATCACTATTGATAATGAATATCATTATCTTTATGAGTCTCCTTAAGTTAGTCATTCCATGCAAGGATACGGTAAGACCGGTAAAGATGTGAAGTGCCCTGTAATGCACGGATCTATGACAAATACTGACTACGGAATGGCTAATAGAGATTGGTGGCCAAAATCATTAGACTTGACGATTTTACACCAGCACGACAAAAAATCTAACCCAATGGGAGAAAATTTTGATTACCGAAAAGAGTTCAAGAATTTGGATTATGCGGCGCTAAAGAAGGATCTGCATGATTTAATGACCGATAGTCAAGACTGGTGGCCTGCAGACTATGGACACTATGGTGGATTTTTCATTCGAATGACTTGGCACGCTGCTGGAACCTACCGCACTGGTGATGGCCGTGGTGGCGGAGGAACTGGTGCACAACGTTTTGCTCCGTTAAACAGCTGGCCTGATAACGGTAATTTAGACAAAGCACGAAGACTGTTGTGGCCGATTAAGCAAAAGTATGGTAATGCGATAAGTTGGGCTGACTTGTTAATACTGACTGGTAATATCGCCATTGAATCTATGGGTGGACCTGTGTTTGGCTTTGGTGGCGGTAGACCTGATATTTGGCATCCAGAGGATGATATCTATTGGGGTGCTGAAGACGAGTGGCTTGGTGATAATAGATATGGTGATACACGACAAGACCTGCAAAATCCCCTTGCTGCGGTCCAAATGGGATTAATCTACGTTAACCCACAAGGACCAAACGCAAATCCTGACCCTTTACTTAGCGCACAAGACATCAGAGAAACATTCTCTAGAATGGCGATGAACGATAAAGAAACTGTTGCACTGACCGCAGGTGGACACACCTTTGGCAAAGCGCACGGAGCGGGGCCAGAGGATCACAAAGGTACTGAGCCTGAAGGGGCTGCACTAGAAGAGCAAGGATTTGGTTGGACCAGTGATTATGGTAGCGGAGTTGGTCGAGACACAATCACAAGTGGTATCGAAGGAGCATGGACGCCAAATCCAACCCAATGGGATAATGGGTATTTTGATATGTTATTCAAGTATGAAGATAGTTGGGTGTTAGAGAAAAGTCCTGCTGGAGCCCATCAGTGGACCCCAAGTAACCTTGAGGATGAAGACATGGCACCAGATCCCGAAGACCCATCGATCAAGGTTCCGACTATGATGACTACGGCAGACATGGCCATGATTAGAGATCCTGAATATAGAAAAATCTCAAAGCATTTTCACGAGAATCCCGATGATTTCGCAGACGCATTCGCCAGAGCTTGGTTCAAGTCGCTACATCGTGATATGGGGCCAAAAGTCCGATACTTAGGACCGGACGTTCCTGATGAAGAACTGATATGGCAGGACCCTGTTACGCCTGGACCAACTGATTACGATGTTGATGGTGTTAAAGCAGCAATAAAAGACTCGGGGCTAACAATAACTCAGATGGTTGAAACTGCTTGGGCTAGCGCTTCAACATACCGCGGATCAGATATGAGAGGCGGCGCCAATGGCGCAAGAATTAGGCTAGCTCCACAAAAGGACTGGGAAGCTAATAAACCTGAACAACTCGCTTCTGTCCTTGCAAAATTATCTGCTATTGCAGATAGTTTTGGTGCAAGTCTAGCTGATGTTATTGTTCTTGCTGGCAATGTCGGAATTGAAATGGCTAGTGGCATGGAGGTAACTTTCCACCCCGGCCGAGGTGACGCAACTGAAGAGCAAACAGATAGTGCCTCATTCAGTGTGATGGAACCTCTAGCTGACGGTTTCAGGAACTTCTTGAAAACAAATTACGCCGTTACTCCAGAAGAGATGATGTTGGATAAGGCACAACTACTGGGTCTGACTGCTCCAGAAATGACCGTCCTAGTTGGTGGTCTGAGGACCCTTGGTGTAAGTTCTGATGACAGAGGATTATTTTCTTCTGATAATAACAATCTATCAAACGACTACTTTACCACACTTCTTGATATGGGTGTTAAGTGGAAACCTACAGGCAGTAACTCATATGATGGGATAGATAGGTCAACTGGAGCCGTTTTAAGACGAGCATCCCGAACTGACTTAGTATTCGGTAGCAATTCACAACTGAGAGCAATAGCAGAAGTATATGCGCAAAATGATAACGAGCACAAGTTCAAAACCGATTTTATTGCAGCATGGACCAAGGTAATGAATTCAGATAGATTCGACTTGGAGTAATGGTTGAGAAATGATACATAAACAGAAGGTTCGTCGCTCAACGCGACAGAGAAGATTGATTCTAGATGCTGTAAAAGATAGTCTCAATCATCCTTCTGCAAGCGATATCTACGCGACCTTGGCTGATTCCGGTATTGGTATCGCCACTATTTATCGGCAATTATCGGCTTTAGTTGAAGACGGGGAAATTGGGTCCTTTGAGTATCAAGGAGAAGTACGCTACGACCCAATTATTCAACCTCACGCACACATAGTTTGCTCAAAATGCGATAAAATATGGGATGTTGAATTGCCGAAGGGGATCAATAATCTCGCACCAACGAACGACTCGTTTGAGAATTTCGATGTTGACCTGACTTGGAAAGGAGTTTGCAACGACTGTAGATAGTAAATGCAACGTTAATAATCGTCTCCCATGAGGTTTGAACATGCGTACTGCTGTTGTGACTGGTGCCAGTAGAGGTATTGGTTCTGAATTTGTTGTTCGATTGCTTGATGATGGTTGGCGGGTGTATGCTGGTTACCGGGCTGATAAGCATCGATTAGAATTGATCGATAACGCAAATTTGTTTTGCCATAAGCTTGAGGTTACGGACAATAATTCCATACGACAGTTCGCTGACTCGATAAAAGAAAATATAGATTTATTAATTAATAATGCAGGAGTGCCTGACGGCCGGTGGAGAAATATCAAGGAAATTGATGACCAGTGGATGTTAGAGGTATTAGACATAAATTCTGTTGGTCCTGTTCGTATGGTAAAGGAGCTCTACGACAAAATGAGTCATGAATCATTGACGACCGTGGCCATGATTAGTAGCCTAATGGGATCTATTGATGACTGTCTTTCGGGGAAATCCTACGCTTATCGAGCATCTAAAACTGCACTTAATATGTTGAGTGTAGCAATGAAAAAAGAAGGAGCCGAAGATAATATTTCATTTCTAATTTTACATCCTGGCTGGGTAAAAACTAGAATGGGTGGTGAAAATGCGCCGGTTGAATTAGAAGATAGTGTTTCAGGAATGTTGGAATTGATTTACAATAATTCCTTGGCAGACTCTGGACGCTTTGTGCAGTATGATGGTGTTGATTTGCCTTGGTAAATCCGGTTTTACCTTTGCTTACCTTGGTAATTAAATCGATTGATGCTGACCGATTCGATGGTTTGAATGAGGACAATAAATCCCTAGTAAACACGCTTTCTATGTTGTGTTCATTTATGTCAATTGATGATTTTGTGTCTTTTATCTACTCACCTAAGTTTGTTAATCTGATAAACACCGAAATTCCCGTAAAATTTGAGATTGGGTTATACACCCAGCATGAGATTATTCTGGATATGATTGTTGAAAATAATTTAATCACATTAACAGATAGTCGAAATCAAAATTACTTGCAGGTTGCGGAATGCTCCAGCAAAGAAGATTTATTTTCCTCGCTTAATACATGGATTTCTTTAGCGTTAAAATCCTGATTCAGTAAAACAGTGAACAGCAAGTTAACGAGCCGTCAGCGGCCCTAATTTCGCTGAAATCTAGTGCGATTGTCTCTAATCCAAGTTCAGAGAGAGTTTTGTTAACAGTAGGGTAGCCTTTCGCAATGAGTACTTTGCCTCCGGGCAGTCCAATAGTATTGCATCCATAAGTTTCATCTTCGGGCATCCAAATAACCTCACACCCTTCTGGAAGTTCGCCAAAAGCATCCTTTGGTAGATAGCCTTCTGGTGCAAGAATTATACTATCAGTTGGGGTTGATGCAATGCTGGTAAGATGTAGAGCGTGCTTTGGAATATCTATCACCCTGAGTTCATGGCCTAAGTGAGATAGTAGGTCTCGCAGTTCTTCTATACCTAAGTCATTTGTTCTGGTTGACCTCCCAACAAAAAATATGTCGCCGAGACGGAGGATATCTCCGCCATCCATCCTTGCATCTCCGCTCATCCGACATATTTGGGCGCCACCCATCTGGCTAACCAAGAAGTCTGCGATCGGCGGCTGTTCGTTAACTCTCGATGGGTGGCCTGGGACAGGTAATAATACGTGGCCATCAATAATTACGGCTTGATCTTCGACGAATAAACAGTCTGGGTGGTTATGATCTGCTTCCAGCATAACCACCTCGATCCCTGCGGACTCGAGAGCAGTTTTGTATTCCGAGTGCTGATATCTCGCTAAATCGATATCTTTAGGCCCGCTTCCAAAGAAGTTGGCAAGAGCAGAGTGATATGAATCTGGTATGGCCCTGACCAATGCCCTCGCTTTTTGGTCCAAACGAACCGTTGCCATGATTAAATCCCGAAGTTTGCACCTCTTAATGCTTAGCCCAATACAGGAAATCAATTTCTTGAATCCGGAAAACGTTACTGCTCGGCTTCGGCTTCAGAGACTAGATTTAGTATATCTTCCTTGACTAAGTCAATTATCCAGTCATAATCTCCCCACCAAATTCTCTGATTGCCTTTGTGATCTAATAGTACTGTTCCGGTCGAATGAGCTATGTTATAGTCATATGAGGATGGGTGATGTCGAGCAGAGGTATTTGATTCTGTAGTGTTTTCTTCAATTTTAAATCCAACATCAAAATCATTCCAGACTTGGGTTAAGGTTGCCATATCTTGAGATGATGGTTGTGTGTCTGCAACAGTGAGGTGCGTCCAGTATGATTTTGTCGACTGTTTCCACTCCTCAAGTATTGTGGTGTTGTCTCGCCATGGATCAACGGTAATGGTGATGAATTCTATTTTATCGAGCATGGTATCATTTAGACTCTCATGAATATGTCGCAAGTTGTAGGTAACAACTGGGCAGATATCGTAGCAGTTAGTGAATAAGAATGCGATAACTGTAACTTTGCCTTCAGTATTTTGCTTAAAATCGTAAGTAGTATTTTCACTTGTTAGTAAAGTAAATTCGGATATCGATTTACCGGAGGTAATCAATTCGCCATGAAATATTGAGTCCGCTTCGTTACCTGAGTCAATACAGCCTGGAAGCATAAACATAATCGAAAAAATTAGCACGGTAAATTTCCTCATCAAATACATCACCTCAAACATTGGTTCCAAGATATGGTATATCAATATCTAGTTGCACAACATAAAGGCCCGTAGAAATACAGGATGCGTAAGTAATTCCGTTATGATGTTCTACCGCCCACAAGAAAGGCACCCATGAGAACTCGTAGAAATCTGACTCTAATACAATGCCATCATCTCCGTGTGGCAAAAACCAACCAACCGTAGCTTCTGCATAAGTGCCTATTCTATCGTCAGGGTTTGTTGGGGATACTAGGGTTTCAATATCTAACACCCATAAACCTGCATGATAATGAGATACATACAATCTTGCGTCCCAACCACCACCATGACTTTGATCATTGGAGTCGTCTGTTACAAAATATGCACTGTCAAGATTATGTGGAGAGAACAGTAACCATTCATCGGGGTCTGGGTTGATTGCGCAATCTGCGCCATAACAATGATCTTCAGCCCAAGGTATTTCCCAGTCTCTGATTAATTTCGGTTCAAATCTTAACTGGCCATCGATATACGTGTAATCTGTTGTATCTAGCAAGTAAATTATGCCAGTCCCAACAGAAGTTGATAGAACCTCTACAGCTGCTGTAGTGATATGAACTGGTTCATCAGAATAACCTAGATGAGACATGTCCAGCATATTTGGGAAGGGTTCGGCATAATGGATATATGATACTCGGCCACCGTTTTCATTACCTGTAGTCCCGCTATCAGGTTGTCCATCTTCGTCGAGATCTAAGAAATCCATCCATAGTCCGACCTCTTCAGCCCGCCATCGACACTGCACTGGATTACCTTGACCGGTTTTGCACAGTGTTGCATGGATTGCATATTCTTCTGGAGAGTTTACTGGGTGTGGAACATCTGTTACATCGCCAATTCTCAATCCCGCCTCCCAATAACTTCCGTAGATGAATGTTCGACCAAATCTGGGGTCTGTTGGGTCATTACCGGGCCAAAGTTGTACCGTCATATCATGAATGTAAATCCATCCACCTCTAGTATGCTCCCAAGCCACTTCATATTCTCCGACTTTGACTATAGTGTGGCCCAATCCAGAACCTGGGACTCCTGGTATGTTTCTCGCTGCTGAGCCATCTAAATTGAGATGAGCAATGGTTACTCCGCCGCATGCTTCATCTATTGCATCATTACAATTTTCATAGTCTGGATTAGCAACAAATAGATACCATTCGCCATCTATCATGTGAGTGTATAGGTTGTGAGGGCCGCTGGGGTGATCTACATCGTACCAAGAGTCGACCCAAGTAGGATTTTCTTTATCAGTTACGTCAATTAGAGTAACCGAGACTTGAGCTGGATCACTCCATTCACCAACGTTTGGGTCAGCGTATCCTGGGTCGATTAGTTGGTTCTGTTGGACAATATACTCTCTACCATTATATTCAATGTACTTAACATCTAAAACTTGGGTGTTTGGATCACTGTATTTTCCAGTTACGGTGGTATTCTCCGGGTCGGTTACGTCAACAATATGCATGTCGTTCCATCCGGCAAGATAGGCATATGTGTCACCATCTGGAGTTGTAGCAACTTGAACTTCTGCGTTACCGTTAGTAGTCAATGGGTTGAAATCTAGTTGCTCTATATTATCCGTACCGACCATGTGTTGTGATGCATTTGAATGATCGTGTCCCTCGTGTTGGAATAGTGGGTCTTCGCTGTCAAGAACAAAATTTTCCGATGTCGATTTGGTCTCATCTTCACCGGAGAAGACAAACATTACGCTAGAGACCATTAGTAGCACTAAAAAGAACGCTAGCGCTATTTCTTTGCCCCGCATGTCTCCTGCCAACTTATCGTCCGTTTTGACTTTATGTGATGATAGTTTGCATTTGCACATTGGGGATATAATATGAGGCTATTGGTTGGATTTGTTTTATTGATTCTACTAGTACCGTGTGTTGCTGTGCAAGGCCACACTCCAAATGTTATGATGTCGATTCTTAAGGAAGATGGCCCGGCACCAGCAGATATCGTTGAAACCGCAGGCTTTGTTGAGGGTGATGGTGTCAAGTTCAAGATGAGTGATTCATCTAATAACTCTAGTATGCGAATTAGTATTGACTTAGATAAGGATGGTGAGTTTAATGAGAGTAATGATTACTTCTCTCCATGGATGGTTTATGATTGTCAATATGATGAAAATGGGACCTTATTAGATTCTGAGTGTATTGAATCTGTAGTGTTTTACTTCAACGGCAGTAATGGATCTGGGACTTATAGTTATCAAGTAGAAAAAATGGTAAATGATAGCCATACAAATTTCTGGATAAACACTATTTTCGTTGGGCTGGATAATCATGAGGAGCCGGGCCTACCAAATGTTGGGGATTGTTTTGGTGTTGGTTGTGAAGAACTTGAGGTGAGCACTGTAGAAGATGATGATACAACTAGAAAGTATATTTCGATTTTAATGGTGATTTCAGCAATTGGATTAATTGGAGTTGCCATCAGCCTCATAGTTGAAAAACCAGAAACCGAAGAAAAACAATACTTCCAAGAGGAATGATTAGCCCTCAATTACTGGACATTTTTCATCAAATTCATCGAACACTACAATATTGGCCCAAAGGTAATTTGTTCTTTTACTTAGTAGAGTCTGGTTCTTGCAATAAACTTTAGTTGTAACAACTATCATATTATCATGATAATATTGTCTTTGGTACTAGATAAAACAATTGTATCAAGATTCATCATTAGACCGATGGTTTGAGAAATAGTCGTCGTTAGGACATGGTATGTCCGGCGGGGGGGCTTCTCGTGCGTGTTTCCTCATTTTAGTAATGTTTAGCGCAGCATTCTCTGGATGTTTTGGTGAAAGTGGGGATACTGGAATTAATTCAGATAGAGATGTAGTGGTAACTCCTGAAACACTATCTGGTGGAGTTTTCCAGCCATTAACCATCACAGCAAAAGCAGACCTATCTGCATACATCCCTTACTTGATACTGAATGAAGACAATGGGTTTGTCCAAAACTCTACTATTATTGACCTAAAATCTGGTGAGTCTGTTCAATTAAGTGTACTTGCTCCGCCTAGAACCGATACTGCTGTCATATTGTTAGGTGATTATGGCAGAGATATATGGCCGGTAAGATCAACTGAAGAATCGTGGAAAACCTGGTTTGACAGAAGGGGTTACGATGCTGTTGATAATCCAACAATCACACGAATAGATGGTGTCAACGGTTCGCTGAACACTATCGATTATTCGAACGAAACAGCTAGTTCTGTTGCAGTGGTAAAATTATCAATAAAACGGCAAATGGCGGCTGCATTTAGCGAATCTGAAGGTGGTAGACACTCGATGGGATTGGTTGATGGTAGAACTGTATTCAATTACATCAACATCATGTCTGATGAAACCCCTGATTTTGATGACCCTGCTGATGGTGCGGTGGGTTATCTAGATAGGTGGGCTGGACAGGGGAATCTAGCTTATGAAGACGCTGCACAATATTTGATTTCGACAATGGAAGGGTTTGGATTAGAAGTCATCGTCCAGAGATTCGTCTATGATTCCCTAATGACTGGAGCACAGAATCCTGAAGCATACAACGTATGTGGTTATCGTTTTGGTGAGGTAGACCCTGATAAGTGGATGGTATTTGGTGCGCATTTTGATATTGCCCCACCTGTGAATGGGGGCATGCTCGACCCGCATATCTTTGGTCGCACATATGGAACTAGGGTTGGAGCTTATGACAACACCGCTGGTACTAGTATGGTTCTTACAGTAGCTGAAGCAATGGCTGCTTACAGTACTCGCAATACCATGGTATTCTGCCTATGGTCTGGGGAAGAAGGGGGTAAGCGAGGTAGTGATTTTTGGACTGATTATTGGGTCAAAGAAGATAATCCTAATGTTGAGGTAACAAATTACGTAAATCTAGACA
>ENA-OSEY01002570-OSEY01002570.1-marine-metagenome-genome-assembly--contig:-NODE-2570-length-11679-cov-3.976211_pt1 | contig 11679 bp, 6 predicted proteins | sample MGYA00248465_ERZ534230 | MGnify/ENA primary metagenome ERZ534230 (study PRJEB26409, sample SAMN06344110) | marine metagenome | isolation source: Sea water from surface | place: Atlantic Ocean:Southern... | reverse complement strand
TTCTTACTCGTGAAGGACTAGATATATTTGACAAAGATTTCAAACGCATGGTATAATGTTTACAGTATACTCTAAACAGGGGTGCCCTTTCTGTCAAAAATTTAAACAAGTTTTAGAAATAGAAGGATTGCCTAGTCTGATATTAGATTTGAATACAGACTTTTCGTACGATGAATTCTATGAATTATTTGGAGAAGGATCTACCTTTCCACAAGTAATCATGGATGACATACCATTAGGAGGGTGTCAGGAATCATTAAAGTACATGCAAGAAAATAATTTATGCTGTGAAATACCATGAGCGAAGCATTAGAAATAACAAAGGCAGATTTTGATGCCGATAAAGAAAACTATCTTGATCGTGTAGAAAACGGTGAGATAATTATAGTCAGACATCCTGACGGAAGAGCAGTTCTTGCTATCCCTGAGAAATGGGATGATGAACTGATAAATTTATGGAATCATGACGACGCATCTTGAGATACAAGATAACTTTTTACCAATAGAATATTTTGAATTTTTACATAGTGAATTAGTAAATCATTATTTTCCTTGGTACTCAACTAAAATTGTTAATGATACTCAAGAAAACAAATTAAACAATTTACAATTTGTTCATATATTTTATCATGAACACTCACCTATTAGTAGGATGGTTCCAATTTTACAAGGATGTTTAGAGAAAATAAAACCAATATCTGTTTATAAAGTAAAAGCAAATTTAATGCCTTGTCAGAATAAAATTGTTGAACACGGTATGCATATAGATGTAGAAGATGAGGAGGATCCTCAACTACCATTCACACTACCACCAACAACAACGTCTATTCTATACATGAATACTAATGATGGTTATACTAAGTTTGATGATGGAACAATAGTCAAGTCCGTAAAGAACAGATTTATAACATTTCCAAACTACTTAAAACATACAGGAACAACAACATCTGACTCAGAATATCGTATGGTTATAAATTTTAATTATGTTTGACATTTTATAATTCTTTGCTATAATATTAGTAGTCATACTTATCTTTAATGAAACCAGTAGTAATCCTAGAACGATATCCGTATAGGTTTGTAGAGTCTGGTACACTAGACAGTGGTTATCCAGACTTCAGAATACAAAAGTTCAATGAATGGACTAGAAGATACAATGACATGTACTTGCTAGATAGTCAAGCACAACTAGATTGTTGTATTGAAGACCACGAGTATACCAAGTGGTTAGACCCAGATCCTGAGGTAGCAGCATACCCTAGAGATTCAGACACAATTACATCCCCTTACACATCATGAGCGTAAAATCAAACGTAGAACGTGCCGAGTCAGCAATGAGAAAGGCACTAATTAATGCTCTCGCAGAGGGAGAAGATCAACATCTATGTGAACTATTTGAAATGCTAATGGCATTGCGTGACTTAAAAGCACAAGTCAATAACACTATTAGATTTACTGATAATACACAAGAGTATTATAATAGAGAAAGCGAATTTAATATAAACATTGACACCAGTGATTTTGATACAAATGTTATTCAGTTTCCTACTAGACATGGAGGAGATTTAGATGCACTGGATGATATTGAAATCAACACAGATGGAGATGAAGAGGGTTGACACCCTCTTTTTTTATGCTATACTATATTTGTTGGACGCAACATGGGAGTGACTGAATAAACTTACTGGCAACTGCTGGTTAAGGTGATGGGTCAGAGGTGGTGCTCGCTACCGCAGGGTAGAACTACTCAACCAAGTAGGACTCAGGCAACAACGTATTTACTACTGTAGTAATGCCCGTTGTTTGTTGGTATACAGGAATCCAACCTCCCTCATAATTTTTAGAGATGCCATATAAAGATAAAGAAGTAAATAAAAAATATCAGAGAGAGTGGGCAAGAAGAAACTCTAAGACAAAAAGATCAAATCAGGTTAGTGTAAAAAGAAGAAAACAAATTGTTGATGATGCTAAGTCACATCCATGTGTAATTTGTAATAAAGAGTATCCTATAGAAGTAATGGATCTCTTTCACATTGATCAATCAAAAAGTATATCTAAATTGATGTGTATAGCAAGTTACACTGAATTAAAGGATGAGATTGATAAGTGTGCTCCTCTGTGTGCTAATTGTCACAGGTTGTTAGATCATGGATATGTAAAATTACCAGAACTGGTTGTCATCACATAGGTTCAAATCTACGCTATCTTATATTTTAGAACCCTCAGTAAAACTGGGGGTTTTTCGTGTATAAATAAATCACGAGGAAAAATATAACTACAGGATCAAGGTAATCATGCCATTAACACGTTTGGATAATCTTATCAGCAGTAAAACTGGTAAGTATCTTTATGTTTCACCTGATGATTTTAATGCAACTGATGCGTTATCTAACAGAGGTAATTCACCAGTAACACCATTCAAGAGTATTCAGAGAGCATTTCTAGAAATCGCAAGATATTCATACTTGCCAGGTTTCCAAAATGATAGATTTGACCAGTTTAGCATCATGTTGATGCCTGGCATTCACTACATTGATAATAGACCTGGTCTTTCTGATACAAGTAACATAGACATATTTGGATTTGATCAAGCAAACAATGCTTGGACAGATGACAGTATCCTAGATTTATCTAATCCTGATAATATATTTTACAAGTTTAATAACACTGAAGGTGGTGCCATTATTCCTCGTGGTTCATCACTTGTTGGTTATGATTTAAGAAGAACTGTAGTAAGACCTCTTTATGTTCCTGATCCTGCTGTAACAGAAAGAGAGATTCCTCGCTCTGCTATGTTCAATGTAACTGGTGGTTGTTATTTCTGGCAGTTTACTCTTAAAGATGGTCAAACTACATCTGAGTCTCCTCTATTTGATGCTGCAGAAGGTACTGGTAAAGTTTACTACGATCCATCTGATTTTACTAAGTTAGCAGCACCCAATTATTCTCACCACAAACTAACAGTATTTGAATATGCAGATACAGACGAACTTGGTCTTTACTATCAGAAGGTAGCAAAGGCATTTTCTGCATTCCAACCAACTATAGATGATCCTGGCGAATTTGATACAAGAGTACAAGAAAACAGAATTGTAGGTCCTCTATCTGACTCTAGAGTTATTGAGAGTCTAAAGATTACTGATGCTACTACTGATCCCAGTATCCCTGCATCTACATCTGAAATTGAGGTAACAACTAAAATTGATCATGGATATTTCCAAGGACAATTTGTTGCTATTGATAAGACAGAGATTGATGATGTATTAGAAGGTATATTTGAGATCAAGAGTATTGATCAGACAGACTCTAGAAAATTTACTTATGAAGTTCCATTTGTTGCTAGTGCAATTGGTAGTAATATTGTGTCTGGACAGACTGTAAGTGTTGACACAACACCAGCACTTGGACAGAACGCACAGACACTAGCAGAAGTTGACTCTGTTGAATCTGCATCACCATATGTGTTCAACGTATCAATCAGATCTACATGGGGTATTTGTGGTATCTGGGCAAATGGTTTGAAAGCCACTGGTTTCAAATCAATGGTTATCGCTCAGTACACTGGTGTATCTCTACAGAAAGACGATAGAGCATTCATTAGATACGATGAGTACACAAACACATGGAACCAAGCATCACTCGTAGATGCATTTGCTACAGTTCCATATCACACAAAGGGTGACGCATACTATAAAGATGAGTGGAGAAACTTCCACGTTAGAGCATCTGAAGATTCATTCATCCAGTGTGTTAGTATCTTTGCTGTTGGTTTTGCTGATCACTTCTTGATGGAGTCAGGTGGTGACATGTCAATCACCAACTCTAACTCCAACTTTGGTAACACATCCTTACATGCTATTGGTTTCAAAGGATTTGCATTCAACCAAGATAAGGGTGGATTTATTACAGATATTATTCCTCCTAAGACAGTTGATGAGTCCTCTGGAAATATTAAGAGACAATCATACTATACATTAGACGTTTATGCATCTAATGATCCTGGTAATGATACAAAAGTGTATCATGGTGATGATCAGGCAATTGATCCAAAGAAACGTCCTGCTGCTACTATTGGTGGATATAGGATTGGTGCTAAGACAGATGATAAATTATATGTCAAATTAAATCCAAGAACTGCTGGTGGTAACAATACATTCTTTGCTACTTTAGAACCAAGTGGATTTAAAAAATTTACTGCTACAGCGGACATATTAAATCCATCTGGTGTAACTATTAATAATAAAATTCTTGACGCTGCTGATAGAATTGAAGCAAATAAAGATTTTATTGCACATGAAGCATATGATAGGATTCTTGCTAAGTATCCTGCACTTAAGGTAAAAGAAACAATTACTATTACCAAATGTCGTAGAGACGTTGGATATTTGATTGATGCTACAATTCAGGATTTAAGACTTGGTGGAAACATTAACACTATTCAAGCTGCTGAATCTTACTATGTTGGTACTAATCTATCTTACATTGATGGTGAACTAACAGAAACCTTAGAGGGTTACAACTACGCTAAGGATCTTGCAATCGCAGCAATGCGTAACTTTACATACTTACGTCAAGGTGTAGATACTACTAATAACAGTGCTATTGTTAATATTGGTGATACCAGTGGTGTTGTAGAAGGTATGACAGTTGCTGACTATGATCCTAGTCAGTTTACAAATGGAAAATTAAACAGCAATGCAACACGTCCTACAACTCCTGTAATTCCTAATAATACATTTGTTAAGAGAGTTCTTGACTCAGCATCTATTGAGTTAGGTGACAATGCACAAACTGCAACTAAACAAGTTGTAACGGGTCGTTTTGGTGATGCCCGTGCATTGATTCTCAATAATAAGACATTTATTGCGACAGAAGCATATGAAAGAATGCTTCTTGATTTCCCTAATTATACACCTTCCTCTGGATATAATACTGCTACAGGTAAGGCAAAATGTATTGATGACCTAGAAAAAGCACTAGAAGCTGTTGCAGAAAACACAGGTTATGGTGGTAATGCTGAGACATGGGACGCTGCTGATTACTATGAGAGAGGTGCAATCCAAGATTTAGCAGCAAAGAAAGATGAAACTCTTGCAGCATTCAACTATTGTAAGGACATGGCAATTCAGGTCATGCGTAAAGAGAATGTGTTTATCTTTGGTACTCATGGTCTAACACAAACTTATACTACTGCTAACGATCCTGTTACTACTGATCAACCAGAATTAGTTGCTGATAGAAATGGTGATGCTCGTAACCTTATTCTTGCTAACAAGAATTTAATTGCTGCTGAGTCAGTTGAAAGGATGATTATTGAATCATCAACTCAGAAGTATACTCCTACCAACGCAACATATGATGCTGAAACTGGTGTGATGGTTATAACATCAACAGCTCATGGTATGACAAAAGCAAGTGTACATACAGCTACTAACGCTGTTTATACACCAGCTAGCGGTAAATTAGTGTTGACTATTGCAGGTCATGGATTTACTAATGGACAGAGAATTTTAATTAAAGATGATTCAATCACCTTTACATGTACTAAAGACAGTAATGCAACAAACCATACTTATCCACGTTCAACTGACCCTTCTAGTTTAAAGTGGTTAACAATATCAAATAAGACAACAGATACATTTGAAGTTAATGTTGGTGCTTCTGCTCCAAGTGATCAGTATGCTCACACATTCGTATCTGCTGTTGCTAATGGTATTCTAGCAGAAAATGATGCAGTCAGAATAGATTTCAATGCATTGAACTTTACTTGTGGTATGGATAACTATGCTACACAGCATTCATATCCTAGATCAGGAGATCCAGCTGGTGCAAGCATACTACCTCTTGTTGATGCAACAACAGATACATTTACAATCAATATTGGTAAATCACCTGCTACAAACTTTGAAGTAACAGATGCAACTTACAATGCTCAAACTGGTGATCTTGGATTAACTATCAATGATCATAATTTCCATGAAGGACAAAGTATTAAACTTGCTGATGGATCTCTAATATTCAAATGTTCACAAGATTCTTATGCTACTGAACATTTATATCCTAGAGGTGATGTAACACAACATACACCAACTAATGCTGTATACAATCCTACAACAGGTATTCTAACATTCACTGTAAATAATCACGGGTTTGAAAACTTAGATCTAATTAAGGTCGTAGATAACTCATTGACCTTTACTTGTGCGACTGATAACAACGCTACTCAAAAAACATATCCACGTAACACTGATCCTATTAGTGGTAAGTTTATTCCAGTATCAAATGTAACTCAAAATACATTTGATATACAAACTTTAAATATCACACCTTCCACAAATGTATCATTACATACTTTTGTCAGTGCTGCTACAAACGCTATTGAGAGAAGAAAGGATAGAGCATATCAAAATGCATTGAAGATTACTAAGGTTGGTAGTTCTTTCTTCACACCAACTGGTGCTGCATATACTCCTACAAATGGAGAACTAGTATTTACAAAGGCAGCTCATGGTCTTGTAAATGGAGATAGAATTAGACTTGCAACAGACTCTCTAACATTTACATGTGCAATGGATAATAATGCTACAGAGCATAAGTATCCAAGAGAAGGAGATCCTGCTGACGCTGAGTGGTTATCAGTTTCTAATGTAACTGCTGACACATTTAAAGTTTCTGTTGGTGAAGCAGGTTCTAATCAAACATTTACTCCATCAAATGCAACATATGATCCTGCAAGTGGTGATTTAACTCTAACTATTGGAGCTCACGGTCTTAAGAAAGGAAAAGGAGTTCTAATTGAAAATGGTGCAGTATCATTCAAATGCACAATGGATGGTAATGATACAGCACAGTCATATCCACGTGCAGGTAGAGATCAAGCATCTGGTAGATCACTTAAGATTACAGCAGTAACAGCAACAACCATTACTGTTAAGGTAGGTAACGCTGGTACTAACAAATTCTTTAAGCCTTCAGGTGTTTCATACAATCCTGCAACGGGTGTCATGGTAACAACCATAGGACAACATGGCTTGCGTGTTGGAGATGACATAGTTCTTAAAGATAATTCATTAACCTTTACATGTTCTAAGGACAATAATGCAACTCAACATTCTTATCCTCGTCCTGGCACTGACCCATTTGCAGGTAAGTCAATAAGGATTACAGATGTTAGTTCTTCAGATCATACTGCAACTAACGCAGTATATGACTCCACAACTGGTGATCTAACACTTACAGTTGCAAATCATGGATTCAACGGTCCTGCTGTATTCACTCCAACAAATGCTGCATACAATCCAACTACAGGTATTGTAACTCTTACCATTGCAAATCATGGTCTACAAAATAATGATTTTGTAAGAATTGCTGATTATGCTCTTAAATTTACATGTGCTCAAGATGGTAACGTAACTAACCATTCATATCCAAGACCAAATGATCCTGCAAGTGGTAGAGCTCTTACTGTATCTAATGTAACTACAAATACTTTTGACGTTCAAATATTAGATTACACTCCATCTACAAATACAACTGTACATACATTTGTATCTGCTGTTGCTAACTCTGTTACTAATGGTGGTGATTATATACAGGTTGCTGATGGATCATTAACATTTACATGTAGTCTTGATGGTAATACAGCACAGAAAACATATCCTCGTGCTGGTTTTGATTATCCAAGTAATCGTTGGTTACAGATAAGAAGTAAAACAACAAATACATTTACAGTCAATGTTGGTAAATCTTCTGATAATTCTACACATACATTTGTATCTGCTGTAGCAAACGGAATTAAGAAACAGACTGGAGATATTACATTTAATGTAGGTGTTTCTGCTGCTAGTGATCAATACGTTCATGCATTTGTAAGTGCTCTTTCTGAAGCAATTCAGTACTTACCACAGTCTGCACATACATTTGATAGTGCTGTAGCAAATAGTATTAAGTATGAACCATCTAGTGTTCACACATTTAAGAGAGCTGCTACAAATGCTATTGAGAAACAAGCAGGAACTATCACAGTTAATGTAGGTGCTTCTGCACCTGGTCAACAGTATGATCATCAGTTTGTTCCTGCAACTGATCTAACACCAACAAATGCTGCATATAATCCTACTACAGGTATTATGACAGTCACTGTTGCTAATCATGGAATGCAGACTGATGATTTTGTCAAGGTTGCTGACAATGCATTTACATTTACATGTACTCAAGATAGTAATGCTACTAACCATTCATATCCTAGAGCAACTGACCCTATTAGCAAAAAATGGGTAAGAATAACTGTCATAGATGCTAATACATTTACTTTACAAACACTAGCATCTGTACCTTCTACAAATACTACAGCACATACATTTGTATCTGCTGTTGCAAATAGTATTAAGAGAGGAGTAGTTAAGGGTGGTGCTGTTTATCCACACACATTCATATCTGCTAAGACTGATTCAGTTCATAAGATATTCTCTGTTGCAGGTAATAGAACATATCATAACTCTGATTGTGTTGATGATGTTAGAGATCTATTAGAAGCAATTGCAGATAACGTAGCATATGGTGGTAATGATAAGACATGGGATGCTGCATACTCATATAAGACTGGTGCTCACGTTGCTGGTGAAGAGACTGAGACTAACATAGTATTTGAACATGCCAAAGATATGGCAGCTCAAGTCATTAAGAACCAAAAAATTCTTGCTGTTGGTTCTCATGGATTACATCAAACTTATGATACTACAATCACACTTGACACTCAAATTGCTATAAACAATGGTGCTGGTGACGCATACAATCTTCTTAATTCTAACGCTGCGTTTATTGCAGCAGAAGCATATGAGAGAATGCTTCTTCATCATCCTGGTTTCTTACCTCCAACTGGTAACAAACAAGACTGTATTGATGACATCAAGGATTTTGTTGTTGAAGTTGCATTCAATGTAGGGTTTGGTGGTAATGATAGAGTCTGGGATATGGCAAACTTATATGTTAAGGGTGCTCATGTTGCTGGTGAAGAGACTCAAACACTAGAAGCATTCCAAGATGCTACACAGATAGCAATCCAAGCAATGAGAAATGAAAAGGTTCTTGTTGTTGGTAAGCATGGATTAACACAGACATTTGATAATACAATTACAGGTGATAATCTAAGTATCGTGAGTGATGAAGCAGGTGATTCTGCAACTTTATTGACACTTAATAGACAATTTATTGCTGATATAGCACAGGGTAGAATGCTTGCTAATAATGCAGGTTATACTCCTCCTGTTGGTTATACAATTGCTGACTGCAATGATGATTTGTTAGACATCGTTGATGTACTTGCATTTAACATCAAGCATGGTGGTAATGATCGTATGTGGGATACCGCTAACTTATATGTTGGTGGTGCTGTACAAGGTGGTGCTATTACTGAAACAGTAGAAGCTATCAATCATCTAAAAGATATTGCTCTTCAAGTAATTAAGAGTGATACAGTCACTGTTGGTGGACACACTGCACTCAGTCAAGTTATTTACTCTGGTGCTAATACTGCTAACTGGACTGATGCACAACTAGCAAGTGAGATTAGCAATATTAATACATTATCAACTATTTTGACAAATGCTATTAGCAATAATTCTACACTTAAGAGTGTTACACGTACTCAGTCAGTTTACAAGTGTAATGCTGTAGAATCTTCAATCACTACTCTATCTAATATTGTACAGAATGCTATCTCAGCACCAGAAACTCTTGCTGCTGTAACTAGAACTGGACACACAGGTAGTGCGAGATGTGATAATGTCAAGTCTACTATTGATACTCTATTCAAGATTGTCACCGATACTGTAACAACACCAGCTTCACTAGACAATGTAGTTAGAAATATTTCTAACGGACCTTGCCAGAATGTTGCTTCTGCTATTACAACTCTCTATAAACTAATCACAGATACAATTACTACACCAGGTAATTTAAGTTCTATTGAAAGAAATGTTGCACCGTTAGGATTATCAACAGGTAATGCTGTTAATGCTACTGCTACTACAACTAATACATATCTCTACTTCACACTACCAGCTGGTAGATACACAACTGCATATACACCAGATGTTGATGAAACTATTACTCAAGATACAACCTATCCTGAATGTGTGGGTGTTTCTGATACCATACGTCAGTACTTTGCTAATATTACAACAATCATTCAGACTGGTGTAGGGACTGTAACTAGAACTCAACCTCCTAGTGCTACTTCTAGTCTTGCTGCTAGAGCAACTATCTGGGGATTGAAAGATTGGACACCAGGACCTACATCAGGTTCTAATCCTCACCAATTAGAAACTGGAACACCTGTAAGATTGGTTCCAAGACCTCGTTATAATACAACGACTAACCAGTATGTTGATGTTGATAAGCGTAATGTAAGACTACCAAATGGTTTTGACACTAACACAGAGTATTATGTAATTGCACCTGGTAGAATTACAAAACCAGAAGATTACTCTAGTACAACAACATTTAATGGAAGTGATCAAACTAAGTTAATGCTTGCAAGCAGTAAGGATAACGCTGCTGCTGGTATTTACATACACTCAGCTGAAGTAGAAGCAATTCATCCTGACATTGAGATTGATATCTATCAGTTTGTTCTTGATGATAAGTATGATCTACATGAGTATAATTGTGTTCTCTCAACAGCTGTTAGTGGTGGTATTATTACAGATATTCCACATATATTTGATGTTCCTAATGCTTCTGTTACACCACATAAAGTATTCTTTAGAAAAAATGAAGGTGGTAACTTACCAGTTGTAGGTGGATCTTCTGCTAGTGATCCTGATGTTGCTGACGGTAACAGTAGACTTAGAGGAGATAAGTTCTTCTATGCTAAGTACAACACTGCTAAGGTAATTACTATACACAAGACACATGCCGATGCAATTGCAGGAACCAATCCCGTTATATTTGTTCCTCTAAACAGTGGAACTTATAACTTCTCTGTATTTGCAGATAAGCGTGAGTCACCCATGCGTTATGATCCAACATATGATGGTAATGTTGGAACTAGTGATAAAGGTAAGTGGTACTTAAATGTTAAGAATGAGTCTTCAAATCCTCAGAGTATTTTAGGAAGATTCCATGATGCTGAGTATAATGACAGTTCTGGTAATAACAAAACAAATGACTCTTATTATGAAAGAATTGATGATTCTGAAAGAGAAGCAAATGATCGTATCTATCGTTTACGTTATGTTATTCCTAAGTATCTCAAGTCTGTTCGTGATCCTCTAAATGGATTTAGTATCAAGGCAAGAAAAGATGATACAAGAAAACTTCTTCCACAAAAAATTAAATTAAAACCAGTAACAGGTAACGTAACCAAAGCGAAGTTCTTTAACACAACTGATAGTGGTAACGCAAACGAAGTTATTGGATTTACTGATGCTGAGTTTACTTCTAATAGTATTGCTAAAACCAATGCTTCTGGTGAAAATATATTCTATGATCCATATAAGAAAGATACAAAAGGAACTAAGAATTATCTAAGAACTATTGAGACATCAAACTATGTTTCAATGTCTATTCAGTCTGGTAGATATTACACAGAGAATAGCAATGAGTACTTAGAACTTACTGTATTTGACCATAACATTACAAATGTTGGACTTAAGAATGAAAACTTTACAACAGTCA
>ENA-OSEY01002569-OSEY01002569.1-marine-metagenome-genome-assembly--contig:-NODE-2569-length-11684-cov-2.594555_pt1 | contig 11684 bp, 10 predicted proteins | sample MGYA00248465_ERZ534230 | MGnify/ENA primary metagenome ERZ534230 (study PRJEB26409, sample SAMN06344110) | marine metagenome | isolation source: Sea water from surface | place: Atlantic Ocean:Southern... | reverse complement strand
TCCATCATTAAAAAATATTTTTAAGGAGATAAAAAATGATTTAAAAATTGAATTGCCAATATCTGGGAATTTAGAAAGATGGGCAAATCAAGGAGTTTTACTTTTGAATTCTATTTTAACTGTTAGTAAGAACCAAGCTGGTTCGCATAAAAATTTTGGTTGGGAAAATTTTACTGACAAAGTCATACAAATTATTTCAAACAAAAAAGAGAATATTATTTTTCTTTTGTGGGGAAAGTTTGCGCAAAGTAAATTATCGATAATTGATAGTTCGAAGCATCATATTTTAGTTGCAGCACATCCCTCACCTTTTTCAGCTCATAGTGGCTTTTTTGGATGCAAACATTTTTCTAAAACAAATCAAATTTTATATCAACTTGGAAAACAACAGATTAAATGGTGATAAAACTTTATTTAATATTTTTATTTTCAAACTTATTCATAAGCGATGATTTAATAATTAAGGAATGTGAAAATTATTTTTTTCAGAAAAATAGAAATATACCTTCAAGTTTTATTTGTATTGAAATTAAAAATCAAAAGCTTTATTTAGTAAATGAAAAAAAAATTACAAATATTTATTCAGTTTCTAGCTCTGAAAAAGGTGTAGGAAATAAAGCTGGAAGCAACAAAACTCCAATAGGAATACATCGCATAAAATCAAAAATTGGTGATAATGTTCCAATTAATTCAAGATTTATCGGAAGAAAGTTAACAGGAGAAATTATAGAAGTAATTTCTGATACAAGCAAAGGTGATCTTGACATAATATCAACTAGAATTATGTGGTTAAGTGGTGAAGAGTATGGGATAAATAAAGGAAATGGAATAGATTCTTACGAACGTTATATTTACATACATGGAACCAACGAGGAAGGAAGAATAGGAATACCCTCTTCTCATGGATGTGTTAGAATGAAAAATAAAGACGTAATAGATTTGTACAGAAAAGTAGAAGTTGGTACATTGGTGCTGATTAAATAATCAAATTAAAGTTATGGAAATTATCATTTTATCACTCTTAATAATTCTAATAATAATATCAGCACTAATCTTAAAATCAAAAAATAATGTTGAATCTTTCGATAAAAATCGTGAATTGCAAAAAAATATTATCCAGAAAGAAGAAAAAATAAAAAGTTTAGAAGATGATGTAAAAATAGCCGAGGCGAGACTATTGTCTTTTGAAGAAATAAAAGCCGAAAAAATTCAGCTTGACGAAAGATTAAAATTAGCAGAACAAGAAAAAAGTTCTTTGAAAAGCGAGGTTGTCAAGCTAAAGTTCAATGAAGAAAATAGAAATGAAACACAGAGGAAAGGGATTGAATCAATAAATACAATTCAACAAAATCTACAGTCAGAAATTGCAAGAGTAAATGATGAAAGAGTTCGTGAAGAAAAAGAAAATATCGAAAAAATGAAAAAAATTTGGAACGAACACGAGAAAGACGTACAAAGTTATATTCAATTGATTTGTAACAATCATGTAATTAAATACATAGGTCAAGAAGATTTTCCTTATCCAAGAAACAAGCCTGATAATTGCATTGAAATTATGGACCAGTTGATAATTTTTGATGCGAAAAGTCCGGGAAGTGATGACTTAAGCAATTTTCCAAAATACATTAAAGATCAAACAGAAAATTTAAAAAAATATGCAAAACATGAAAATGTCAAAAAAGATCTTTTTTTAGTCATACCATCTAATACACTTTCTGTAATTGATAAATTTACTTATAACATTGGTGATTATAATGTTAGTGTAATAACCAAAGATTCCTTAGAACCAATAATTCTGAGTTTAAAAAAAATAGAAGAATATGAATTTGCCGATAAACTAAGTCCTGAGGAAAGAGATAACATCTGTAGAGTAATTGGTAAATTTGCACATACAACAAAACGAAGAATCCAAATTGATCAATTTTTTGCAAGTGAGTTTTTAGAAACGCTAAGTAAAACTGGTTCTTTACTACCAAGAGAAATATTAGAAAGCGTCATTCAGTTTGAGAATGCTGAAAAATTAAACCCCCCAATGGAAAAAAGAAAAAAACAAATACTAACAAAGGAACTAAAAAGTCAATCTGAAAAAATTAAAAAAGAAATTGAATTAAGACAAATACCTGACATCGAGGCAAATATCGAATTTAAAAAAGATGAAAAATAAAGAACTTATATATGGTATAAGACCTATCATTGAAACAATAAGCTCAGGTAAAACAATTGATAAATTATTCATTCAAAGAGGGTTGAAAAACGATTTGTTTGCTGAGCTATGGAAGTTAGTCAGGACAAAAAGAATAAATTACAAACATGTACCAGCTGAGAAAATTAACCGAATAACTAAAAAAAACCATCAAGGAGTAGTTGCATTTCTATCTCCTATTGATTTTCATAAACTTGAAAATGTTGTGCCAGAAATTTATGAAAGAGGTAAGACACCACTAATAGTAATACTTGACAACATTACTGACGTAAGAAATTTTGGAGCTATTGCAAGAAGTGCTGAATGCCTACAAGTAGATGCTATTTTAGTACCAGAAAAAAACTTTGCTTCGATAAATTCAGACGCGGTCAAGACATCGGCAGGAGCATTGTCAAAAATTAAAGTATGTAGGTCTTGGAATCTTCAAGAAAGTATACAATTTTTAAAAGAATCTGGCTTAAAGATAGTTGCTTGTAGCGAAAAAGGTAATAAAAAGATCAGTGATTTTGATTTCACACATCCTGTTGCAGTTGTAATGGGATCTGAGAATTTAGGCATAAGTAAAAATATTTTAAAAATATGCGATACTTCTTTGAGAATAGATTTGTTTGGAACAATTAACTCTTTAAATGTTTCTGTTGCTACAGCAATTATTTTATACGAAATTCAAAGCCAAAGAGATGAATAAAGCTTACTGGTACGAGAATTGGTTTGATTCCAAATATTATCATATTTTATATAAAAACAGAGACACCAGCGAAGCTAATCACTTCATCAAGAATTTAATTAACAAACTAAATCTTGAAAAAAACAATAGAATTTTAGATGTTGCATGCGGCAAAGGTAGACACTCAATTTTTTTAAACTCTTTAGGGTTTCAAGTAACCGGAATAGACCTCTCTTATGAAAGTATTAATTTTTGTAAAAAATTCGAAAACGATTGCCTTAGTTTTCACAAGTTTGATATGAGAAATTGTTTTAAAGAGGACTATTTCAAACTATGTCTTAATATATTCACCTCAATCGGATACTTTGATGATGAAAAAGACAATTTTAGTGTAATTAAATCAATGGCTGATAGTGTAAAAAAAAATTGTCATGTTGTGATTGACTTTTTTAATGTTCAAAATGTAATTAAAAACTTAGTTAGCAACGAAAAAAAACAAATTGATGATGTTATTTTTTTGATAAAAAGGTATGTTAAAGACAATAAAATCATAAAAGAAATAAAAATTATAGATAATGATTTAGAATTTAGTTATTACGAAAAAGTTAGCTTACTTGAGCTTGAATATTTCAAGAAAGTGTTTGACAAATTAGGAATAGAGCTTGTTGGCTTGTTTGGAAACTACAGCTTTGATGAATATCAAAAAAACTCCGAGAGATTAATTTTATTTGGTAAAAAATTATAATGAAAATTGAATAATATTCTTTCTAAAAAAGTAATAATTACTGGCCCTCCAGGAAGTGGAAAAACTTCAATTATATCACAGCTTAAAAAATTAAAATATAATTGCTTAGAAGAGGTGGCGAGAGATTTTGCCAAAGAAACAAATCAAAAAATTAATTCTATTGATAACGATAGCGAAGAGATTATATTAAAAGAAAGAATTAATCAATATAATAGTTGTAAAAAAGGACTGTATTTTTTTGACAGGGGAGTTTTTGATTCTTTGGCATATTTAAAATTCAAAAATCTTGATATTGACAATGAGCTTTGGCATAGCTTTTTATTAAAATACAAATACAATAAAAATATTTTTTTTGCTCCAGCGTGGAAAGATATCTATAAAAATGATAACAAAAGAAATGAAGATTATAAAACAGCAGAACTAATTGGTAAAATTTTATTAAACACATACAAGGAATGTAAATACAATGTCATAATGATTCCTAAAACTTCTGTAAAAAAGAGAGCTCAATTTGTTATAGAAAACTTATGAAAAAATATTTAACTGAATTTCTCGGAACTTTTGTCCTTGTTTTCACGATACTGACCTTTAGTAATCCTGTGTTTATTGGTGTTACTCTTGCGATAATAATTTATATTGGTTATCATTTTTCAGGAGCACATTACAATCCTGCAGTTACATTTTGCATTTATCTAATGAAAAAAATAAGTCTTAAAGAATCTTTTTTTTACATATGTTCTCAATTATTTGGTTCCTTGTCAGCTTCATATTTTAAGTTCTTAGTTAGTGGCATCTTAATTAATAGGTTTGATAATATTGATTACAACTTTTTTGAAATTATAGCATGTGAAATATTATTCACTTTTTTTCTCGTTTCAACAATTTTATTATTTGCTGTGAGCAATAAAACAAGAGGAAATTACATCTATGGTTTCTTAATTGCCTTAACCGTATTTATATCAATACTAGCTGTAGGTAATATTTCAGGAGCAGTATTAAATCCAGCTGTTGCGATTGGTCCTTTATTAATTAGTAATTTTATTGAGGGTCAAGATATTATTAGTAATCTTTTTTATTATTTGTTAGGCCCTTTTTTAGGAAGCTACATTGCAACAAAAGTTTACAGTTTCTTTTGACTTAGAAATCATATTATTATTTTTGTAAAAAAAAATATGTCTGTACTAACAGGAAGAAAAGCCCCTTCATTTAATGCAAAAGCTGTAGTTAATGGTTGCGAAATCGTAGAAAATTTTTCAATTGAACAATTTTTAAACAAAAAATATGTCTTATTAATCTTCTACACAAAAAATTTCTCTTCAATATGTCCAAATGAACTTTATGCATTTGAGAAAAGACTTGATGAATTTAAAAATAGAAATGTTGAAGTTATAGCCTGCTCTACAGACTCTGAAGAGTCGCACAAAGCATTTTTAAATACTTCAAAAGAAAATGGTGGAATCAAAGGTGTAACATTTCCATTAATTTCAGACATGACTAAGACAATCTCATCTAGTTATGGAGTTCTGTACGGAGATTATTCATTGAACGAGGAAGATCAACTCACTTGTGATGGACCAATGATTCCTCTAAGAGGTACTTTTTTGATTGACAAGAGTGGTGTAGTGCAATATCAAACTGTCAACTTCTTTACACTTCAAAGAAATGTTTCAGAGGTGATTAGAATGATTGATTCACTAATTTATTTTGAAGAAAAAGGAGAAAGTTGTTTAGCTAACTAACTTTTTTTAGCATAACAACAGCATAGCAAGAAACACCTTCTTCCCTGCCAACGAAACCTAACTTTTCAGTAGTGGTTGCTTTGATTGATATTTGAGATAAATCTATTTGCATACATTTAGCGAGTTCAAGCTTCATCTCTTGTATGTAGTCTTTTAATTTTGGGGATTGAAGACACACTGTTGAATCTATATTTGAGATTTCAAATTTATTTTCTAACATCATTGCAATAACCTTTTTCAATAGTATTTTACTATCAATGCCCTCATATTTTTTTTCATTATCAGGAAAATGGAAACCAATATCTCTCAAGTTTAATGCTCCAAGTAATGCATCACATATTGCATGTATTAATACATCGGCGTCTGAGTGGCCAACCGACCCCTTTCTATGATTCAATTTTATACCACCAAGTATGAAAGGCTTACCTATTTCAAGAGAATGAACATCATATCCTATTCCTACTTTATACATTATATTCCCTCTTGTTGTAATGCCCCAATATCAAAAATCATTGTGAATCTCATAGTATTTGCTAATGGATTAGTACCATTTATTGTTCTACTTGCATTTATTAAATATGAGAAATCCAAAGCAAAAACGTTATATTTAACACCTGCACCAAAAGTGAAAAATTTTCTACCTCCTTTTGTATCATGTTCGTAAAAATATCCTCCTCTTAGTGCGAACTGTTGAGCATACCAGTATTCTGTTCCAAAAGACAAATTAATTTCACGAAGCTCTTCTGAAAATCCATCTGGCGCATCAGAGAATGATTGAAAAATACCGCTTACAACTGACACATTTGGATCTTTTCCTGCAATAATTTCGTTTTCAGAGTTGTAAAGAGGTGGAGTTGGTACAAGAAGCTTATTAATGTCAAATGAATAAGACATACTGTTATAATCATCAAAATTGATGTTTATTGAGGAACCAAGTTTTAAGTTAATAGGTATAAAATCTCTCTCACCGACATTTGTGTATGAAATTTTGTTGCCTATGTTAGATATATTAAATCCAAATGATAAGTCGGAATCCTTTTTTAAGAATCTAATTTTGTTAGTGTAATATCCTGCAACATCAGCTGCAAAAGATTTTCCAGCATTGGTTTGAATATCTCCAGCCATTTGTCCTCCTGTAAGATTTGAATATATATATCTTGTTGCTAGAGATAATGAAAATAAGTCTGAAAGCTTTCTAGAGTATGAACCTCCTAATGCTAATTCATTAGGGTTAAATTGACCTAAGGTGTTTCCTAAAATATCGGTGAATGTAATATCTCCCAGTGAAAAGTACCTCAACTCAAAAGCAACCGCATCATTCTGATTTAATTTTTTATAGCCACTAAGATAAGAAAGATTGATATCAGGTACTAGTGCTCTAAGCCAAGGAACATATGAAATTGAAAAACCTAAATCATCTTCTATGAAGCTATATTTAGCTGGATTTGTGCTTATTGAGCTAGCATCTGGAGAAGTAGCAGCCCCAACATCTCCCATTGAACCAGATCTTGAATCTGGAGTTATCATTAGAAAAGGTACTGCTGTTGTTATTGTATTGAGACCTCCTGTCAGATCATCAATTTCTAATTGATTTTGAGTGTATGCTAGCTGGTTAGCTAAAATTATCAAAACAAAAATGCTAATAAATCTCATGTTTCAAATATATTGCAATTAACGTTATTATTCATTAATTATTATAATTCTATTTGATTTAGTCTTGGTCAAGCCCATTTCGTTCTCAACAAATAACTTAGCAATATATATACCCCCATCAATTATATTGGTTTCTTCTCGTAAATTCCACAATATAGGACCTATTCTACTACTCTGACCATCAAATGTTCTCTTAATTTTTTTGATTTCATTTCCAAGCATATCATAGATAATTATATTAATTTTTAGAAAAGTTGATGATTGATTATGCTCAAAATAGAAGTTACAGTTACTTACAACTGGATTTGGTAAACATTGAAAATTTTTAATTGAGAGAAAATTTCCGTCTATAATGTTGAAAGTTATACTTTTCTCGCTAGAATTGTTAAAAGAGTCCCATGCCTTTACATTCACTATGTATTCACCATCTTCAAGTGAGAAAAATTGATATTCTATTGATCCGGATTTGTAGTTATCTAATGATGATGTATAAAAATCATTCAATATTACTGGTGGGCCACCATTTAAAGTGGCAGTAATTTGATGTCCAATTCCATTAAGCGTTGTATTAATACCACTTTCATCAAATAAATCAACGATTAGAACAGGATTTTCACTGCTGAGTCCTCCATCAACAAAATTTCTATTGTCTATATATAAATCAATTTTAGGACCTTGGTTATCAGCAGCAAAGTTATTTTCAATACCTCCGATTACAAGACTTTCATCGTATCCCTTAGCATCAGTAAGTGTATTAGTTGTATCAAATGCATACATACTTATCTTAGCATTTCCAAACAAGTATGAGATATCAGCTGGAACAGTGAATTTAAAATTAAAATCTCCATTAACAACCGTGCAGTTTCCATTAAATATCAAAGAGCTTTGATCTTTATAAGGCATCGGTGTACAATTCTGTTGCCCTAGAGTAAACAAATTTCTTTCATATTCATAAACTTTGGCGTTTAAAAACCCATTAAAATTCTCAATTTTTGAACCTGAATTATTTTTTACTATTCCTGTTAATGATACCTCTGAATACGCTTTCATAGTATCGACAGAACTTTCAGTTATTTCAATTAAGTTTTCAGCAAAATTAATTGTCAATGCAGGATCTCCCAAAAGAGTAAAATTTCTGTTATTCAAGCTAGAACCACTATTAACTTTGGTCTCAAGAAAAATATCTCCAAGTTTAGTATTTTGATTGTCTTTATTTGTGTTATTAACTATGGAATTAATAAACTTTTTATTTAAGTTATAATTTGGATTTGAATAAACAAGTCTTGTAGTACTTAGTAATGCAATTGCACCACCATTCGGATTTAACAAGAGCTGTTCACCAGCAGAACTAATGGTCGGTGAATCGAATCTGCTGAATTTACAAGTTGCAGTCATAAAAATCGGCATTTTATCAATATTAGACCATTGATTTATTTGAGAAAGCTCAAGTATTCTTTCTTGTGTCCAACCTAGTTCACCACCATGACCAGTGTAATTGACAAAAAGAGAACCTTTACTTATGGCTTCATTTATTGCATTTTGGGCATCAGGACTTCTAGGACCACCTGGTGTTGAAACTTGATCGTAATTGTCTAGAAAAATTTTATTTATGTTAAAATTTTGAACATTATCGTTAATTATGTTAGCCAAACTATCTGCTTGCCACATGTGTGTATTAGATCCTAAAAATTCATTATCACAATCGTCAGCAACAAAAGTGAAATTATTTCTCCATGAACCGAGTGAATAATTTGAATAATACCTGTACAATTTTTCAACGAAGTCATTTGCTTGTTGTTGATTTGAAATTGGTATTCTGCCAATTGGTAAATCAATTATATCGTTTAAAAAATCTCCATCATCTTCGTCTAGCATTACAAAGTAATCATCGGAAACATAAGAATTGACTGGATGAAATGAGTTTTTAGCTTGATAAGTTGGTATAAAATCAGTGTTGTTTTGAACTCTATTTTTCATATCATATGAACCATCTCCAAGTAGAAGAATGTATGAGAGTTCAGAATTTTCTTTGAGATATTGAAATCTTATAAAATCTCTTATGGCAGTAATATCTTTTACACCTGAAGAAAATTCGTTGTAGATATGGTCTACAACAATAACTTCACAAAGTAAATTATCCTCAGAGGAATGAAGATCTGAGATTTGATATGCATGAGATTCAAAATCTTTAGAAGTTATAATTATGTATTCAGTCTCATGAGATATTTCTTTTAAATTTTGATTCTCTATTTTCCCATAAAAGCTAGGGACGAGATAGTTAGAATTGGTGAAAATAATGAATTCATTACACAAATCATCTTTAGAAAAAATCTGAGCTTGATTATTTGAAAACGTTATTTCTTTTTGAACAACATCATTTTTATTTGTTATATCCCAAATTGATTGATTTGTGCTAACGTTGTTGATGAGGTATTTTCTATCTTCTGAGGTAAAAGATTCACAATTTGTAAATAACATTTGAGTACCGACAAAATTTAGCTCTCTTTCTGCATTAAGCTCAATATAATCAAGCCAGCCTGTTGAGTTGGAAATTTGAGGTACATAAGTTAACTCAATTTGCAAATTGTCGGAGCTAGACAAAAAATAGTTGCTAAAAACTTCATCTTTTGCATAGTCTGAGGCATAGTTTCCTGAAATTGGAGATATGTTTATATTACCAATTATATTTCCTTGAGCTCGAATATCAAATCTGGAGCTTGAAGTAGACCTTGATACAGCTGAAATTTTTAAATAAATTGAATCATTACTTAGATTTGGAAAATTAAAATTATATGACTTTTGAGCTTGAAAATCGAACCTTTGACCAAACCATTGACTGCCTGACTCAATAAGATTTTCTGTTTCATTTTCCACAACAGCCATATCATTGAAAGTGTTAACGATTATTGGAGATATTGTAGGAACATTTTCAAGCATTATTCTTTTAGATTGACCAATTCCTTCAACATTTATGAAATAACAATTTTTATCATCATATAAATGTTGCTGGTATTCAAAATTTTTAGAACTTGAATTAAAAACCCATTCATTTGGTGATTTTCCATAGAATAAAATAATATCCTCAGCCTCAAAAATATTGTTTTGATTCAAGTCAATTAATTTTATACTATTCTCAGTAATTTCTAGAGGTCTATAATCAGAATTTTTATTTGGGAGCATGCCAAATGAGTTGCCGAAAATTGAAACTTGGTCACAATAAATAGGGTTATCTATCCCCATATTATTGAGATCGTCTTTGGTTAATTTATAAACTCCATCATTTTCAACACAAATCTTGAACCAATTTCCGATAGAGAAAATCGAACTATTTTGAGGTTTTTCTTGTGAAAAACAAGTAAAACTAATTATTGTAAATATAACTATTAATCTCATTTCGCAAAGTTAATCAACCTTTTCAAAACGAAACTAATTCTTGTTTATTTCAGCTAAAAAAAGTTGAAAACAAATAAATTGTTTATTTTTGTGTACAACACAACTAATCTATAAGAAATTGAAGAAGATAAATCTAGTAATGATTTTTGCAGTTGTTTGTTTCTTCTCATCTCAGAAAGAATCAAAAGCTCAAGACCCTGCCTTTAGTCAGTTTTATGCTAATCCATTATATCTCAACCCTGCTTTTTCAGGTTCAGCTCCTAAGGGTGCTCCAAGAGGTAACCTCAATTATAGAGATCAATGGCCAGGTATTGGTCGAACTTATGTCACAACAGCAGTTTCATACGACCAATATGTAGACAAAATTGGTGGGGGATTAGGAGTTATGTTTGTTAATGATAGGAGTGGCGATGGAAATTTGCAAGTCAATACAGCATCACTAATTTACGCCTATCACCTCGAGGTAAGTAGAAAATTTCGGATAAATGCTGGTTTCGAGGCAACTTACAGAAGAATGGATCTTAACTGGGACAACCTAACATTTGGAGACATGATCGATCCAAAATATGGTTTTATTTACAATACTCAAGAAAACATAGCCAACAACCCAAGCTATAAGCAATTTCCTGACTTTTCTACTGGTTTCGTAGGATATACTGAAAATTTCTATTTTGGATTCGCTGCACATCACTTAACCCAACCTAATCAAGGTTTTATAAGTGAAAGTGAATTACCTAGAAAAATAACTTCACATATTGGTGGAAATATTGCATTAAATAAATACAGTAGAAATGTTACAACAATTTCACCTAATTTTCTTTACCAAAGACAGCAAGATTTTCAACAGTTTAATTATGGAGTTTATGTAAATAGAGGTCCAATTGTTGGAGGACTTTGGGCACGTCATAGTGAAGAAAATTTTGATTCCTTTATTTTAATGGCTGGTATAATTCAAGAAACTTTTAAATTTGGATATAGCTATGATATAACTGTTAGTGAACTCAAAAATAGTAATACTTTAGGTGCACATGAACTATCATTTACTTACTTCTTACCTTGTAGACAAAAGAGTAAATCATACAATACAATTAGTTGTCCTCAGTTTTAATTTTTAAAAAATTTAAATATGAAATTACATCAAATAATATTAGTTTTAGCCTGCATATTTTTAACAGCATGTTCAAATAAAAATAGCGGTTCATATGAAAGATCGACCACAACTGGATGGGAGTACAACAACCCTAGAAACGGTGGTTTTGAAACAAATTTTAACTATAAGTTCAC
>ENA-OSEY01002568-OSEY01002568.1-marine-metagenome-genome-assembly--contig:-NODE-2568-length-11688-cov-4.106451_pt1 | contig 11688 bp, 12 predicted proteins | sample MGYA00248465_ERZ534230 | MGnify/ENA primary metagenome ERZ534230 (study PRJEB26409, sample SAMN06344110) | marine metagenome | isolation source: Sea water from surface | place: Atlantic Ocean:Southern... | reverse complement strand
TTCCCTTTATTGGTTGGGTCGCTGCTGGCTGGGTGGCTATGTTTGGTGGTGATCAAGGCGCTAATATAGGTGGCAACATGGCAGAAGACCTTAACAAAAATTGCTAAATAAAAGTAAAAACTCATGGCAGATTATACCTCAGTTAAAGGACCTGATCTATTTTCTAGACAACTTAATAACAGGAATTTTCTGTCTCCAGCTGGATTCAAGTTTACCTTGACTAAAGCTCCAAAGGTTGATTTCTTTTCTAAGTCTGTTTCTATACCTAACCTAACTCTAGGTGCAGCAATACAAACCAACTATCTCAGAGACATCCCTGTTCCTGGCGATAAGTTGCAGTATGGTGATTTGGATATAGATTTCTTTATTGATGAGAATCTAGATAACTACTTAGAGATCGAAAGATGGATGAGAGCATTAGGATATCCAGAGTCTCTGGAAGAAGCTGTTGACTTAAATCCCGAAAACACAACACTTCTAGGTTCCGCACGGTCAGATGGATCAATTTTGGTGTATAATAGTAGCTTCAACGCTATTGCAAAAATTACATTCAAGGATCTATTTCCAGTATCCTTAACACCAGTTCCATTTAGCGCTGACGTAACTGATATAAATTATATTGTAGCGACTGCTACTTTTAAATATACTATTTTTAATGTGGAGAGTCTACTAAAGAATGAATCTTGAATTTATACAAGACTTATGGGACAAAGATTCCATAATTGATAATGAATTACTACACAACGAATCAACAAAAATACCCGCCTTACACGCCAAATACTACAAAATTTATAATAACATCCTGACTCTAAAGAAAGCTCAGGAAACACAGTATAAAATATTAAAGAAAGAAAAGTGGCAATATTATACAGGTAAGGCATCACCAGAGGTATATGTTGATAAACCGTTTGACTTCAAAGTCTTGAAGGCAGACTTAGACAAATACTTTGATGCAGACGCAGACCTTATAAAGTGTACTGCAAAGATTGAATACCAACAGATCATGCTTGAGTATCTGGAAAGTATTCTAAAAATCATATCGAATCGAACGTATCAAATCAAAAATGCCATTGAATGGCAAAGATTTACGAATGGGTTATGAGTGATCTTATCATTGCCAAAAAGAATGAAGTACATCTGACTGTAGATGCACAACCTCATGTGCAACAAGAACTGTCAGACTATTTCACTTTCGATGTTCCAGGCGCAAAGTATATGCCTCAGTATAGGAGCAGACATTGGGATGGCAAGATAAGATTATTTTCAACTGCAACAGGTGAAGTATATGTAGGATTGTTAGATAAGATTGTTGCATGGGCAAGGAAGTCAGACTATAGTGTAAAGTTTGTAGATAATGAAACATACGGAACTCCATTTGAAGAGAATGATGAGATATCACTAGAAGGCGTAAAAGATTATATGGCTGCAATCTCTAGTTTCAAACCAAGAGATTATCAGATACAAGGTGTATATGATGCACTAAAATTCAACAGAAGATTAATTATATCTCCCACTGGATCAGGCAAGTCATTGATGATCTATGCTGTCACTAGATATCATGTAGGTAGAAAGAGAAGAATATTACTTGTAGTTCCAACTACGTCTCTTGTAGAACAGATGTACAAAGACTTTACTGATTATGGTTGGAATGTTGAAAAGTATTGTCATAAAGTATATGCTGGTAGAGACAAGACTGCACAACAACGTGTAACCATATCAACTTGGCAATCTATCTACAATATGGATAGACAGTGGTTCTCTCAGTTTGATGTCATTATAGGTGATGAGGCACATCAATTCAAATCAAAATCTCTTATTGGTATCATGTCAAAACTAAAAGATACCAAATATAGATATGGATTTACAGGAACTCTGAGTGGATCACAGACTCACAAATGGGTATTGGAAGGACTCTTTGGGCCTTCTTACAAGGTGACACAGACATCAGATCTACAGAGTAAAGGACAGTTAGCTAAGTTAGATATCAGAATTATTCTCATCAAACACCCTGCAATACCTTTTGATGATTACAGAGAAGAAATGAACTATATCATAGAACATGATAAAAGAAATGAGTTCATAAAAAATCTTTCGTTGAGTCTTGATGGTAATACTTTAGTCTTATACAGTAGAGTAGAGGCTCATGGTGAACCTCTATATAATTTAATTAACAATAGTGTTAAGAGTGGGAGAAAAGTTTTTTATGTACATGGAGGAGTAGATGGTGAAGAACGTGAAGAAGTTAGATCTATCGTTGATAGAGAAAAAAATGCAATCATTGTGGCCTCTTATGGAACATTCTCTACAGGAATTAACATTAAGAACTTACATAACGTCATCTTTGCATCTCCTAGCAAGAGTAGAATACGCAATTTACAAAGTATTGGTAGGGTCTTGCGTAAGGGTAAGAATAAAACTAAGGCCGTCTTATACGATATCGCAGATGACATTTCTGTCAAAAGTAAAAAGAATTATACATTGAATCATCTCTTTGAACGTGTTAAAATATACAATGAAGAGAAGTTTAATTATCAAATTGAAAAGGTTTATTTGAAATGAAAGTACTAGGAATATATGGTTCTATAGGTTTCGATGGATCTTCAAGAGAATCTTATGTGCATGACGCTGGTGCTACTCTATTCATAGATGGTGAACACCTATGTAGCATACAAGAAGAAAGACTTAGTGGTTTAAAATATGATGGTAGATATCCAGAGAAATCTATAGACTATGTTTTAGATGAGATACCAAAAGAAGAGATTAATTTAGTTATATTTGTAGATATTGGATTGCAAGAGTGGTGTAAGGAACACATGTTCAAAGGTAAACCTCATAAATTTTTGCAAGAAGTCTTTCCAAATGCAGATATAGGATATATTTCTCACCATCAAGCGCATGCTTATTCATCTATATTCAGTCAAGAAGCAAATGAAGGCGTTTGTATTGTAATTGATGGAGGAGGATCTCACAACTGGACAAGTGATTGTTCTCTTGGATTGGAAAAGTGTTCTCTAGTATATTTTAACAAAAGAAAAAACCAATATAGATATCTACCTTTCAATGGTGAGTGGGGATTATTATATCAAACATGGGCACATTACATCTATTGTAAAAAGACTGATAAGAAAATAGAATACAATGATCCATTGTATCACTGCTCTATGAGTGGTAAGATTATGGGTCTTGCAGCTTATGGATCTACTAAACACAATACAAAACTATATCAATTTGGACAATACTTTCCACAAGTACAGTTTGATATGAAAGATCCAGAACCATATCCACTGACTCCAGAAGAAAAAGCTCAGTTATTACAATACAATTTTGAGGAATCCCTGATAGAACTAATCTTAAGACTTGATGAAGATTACTTAGAACCTGTTGTTTGTTTAACTGGCGGTACTTTTCTTAACATCAATGCTAACACAAAGATAGTACAGAAGTTCAAGAATAGAAAGTTTCATATTACACCATTTGTAAGTGATTGTGGTTTGTCATATGGAGCTGCTGCCTTTGGTGCATCATTGTGGCATGATGTTAAAGTTCCCTCTGATCTAGCATTTCTAGGTAAAAGATATAACACACCAAAACAAATTGATGTTTCAGATTATGACAATCATTTAGATTTTAGTAAGGTTGCACAATACCTAGAAGATGGAAAGATAGTTGCTTGGTATCAAGGTCGATCAGAATTTGGGCCTCGTGCTTTAGGTAATAGATCTATTTTGATGTCTCCTAAATATAAAGAGAATAAGGATATTTTAAACGAGAAGGTAAAGCATAGAGAAGAGTGGAGACCCTTTGCTGGGGTCATACTTAAGGACCATCTACAAGACTACTTTGAAGAAGGTATTGAGAGTCCATACATGTTATATTCTCAGACGGTAAAAGAAGACAAGAGAGATAAGATACCAGCCATTACACATGTAGACAATACATGTAGAATACAGACAGTTGAGAGTGGTTTCTTATCATTACTACTTGAAGAGTATTATAAGATCAGTGGAGTTCCTGTATTATTAAATACCTCTTTCAATGATAATGGCAAACCAATAGTGGAAACCCCACAAGATGCTATTGATTCTTTTCTAAATATGAATATAGACTACTTAGTTATGAATAACACAATCATAGGTAAAAATTAATGGAAGAAGATTTCTACGCTTCAGTTAAATTAGTATCAGGAGAGGAGATCTTCGGTGAGGTTATGCCTTCTGAGGAAAATGGTCGCACGGTTTTGATCATTAGTGATCCTGTAGAAATCGAAACAGTAAATATGAATGGATCTCATGAGGGTCTCCGCATGATGCCATGGTTAAGAAGTATGCCGAATGAAAATATTGTAATTATACCTATGGATAGAGTTATAACTGTCGTTGAAGCTCAACCAGATTCTGAAGTAGTCAGGTATTATGAAAAATTTATCTTTACCAATCTACAACAAGGCCCAGCAGAGAAGATAAAAGTCACAAAGAAGATGGGATATGTAATTTCAGTCGAGAAGGCCAGAGAGCATCTAGAGAATATCTTTAATAAAGGCGAAGCTACATAGCATTCCCTTGAACTCTGACAGAGTTATTGTACATCCATTTACATGACTTGTCAAGTGTTTGGTTTTATGTTAAACTATAATCATATTGGGGGATAGAATATGCCTGCAAAAGGTACGAGAAAAAGATCCGAACATTACGTTAACAATAAAGAATTTTTATACGCAATAGTTCAATACAAAGCTGACGTAAAGGAGGCAGAGGAGAAAGGTGATCCAAAACCACGCATCACTAATTACCTTGGAGAGTGCTTCGTAAAAATCGCGACTCATTTATCATACAAACCAAACTTTGTAAACTATATGTTTAGGGAGGACATGATATCCGATGGCATCGAGAACTGCGTTCAGTATATACATAACTTCAATCCAGAGAAATCTACGAATCCTTTTGCTTACTTCACTCAAATCATACACTATGCTTTCCTCAGACGTATACAGAAAGAGAAAAAACAAATGGAGATCCGTGAAAAGATCATTGAGAAGTCGGGGTATGATGAGGTTATGCACGTTGATGATGATGGCGGCTATTCTAGCGATTACAATTCAATAAAAGAAGCAGTACAAACAAAAATGAATCAATGAAGCTGACACAGGAACTGATTGACCAGATACAAGAAGCAATGCTACACACTAAAAAAGATGGTAGTATTAACTGGAAAGATGATGATGAAGTTGTAGTTCAGTTGGCAGGGACATTTGCTGCAGACAGATTCATTGTTATCAAGAATAAAACAAAAGACCCAGTGGTATCTGCTGAACCACATCCTCATTTTGATTATGAGAAGAAAGTCTTTACCAAAGATGGTAGAGAAGAATACATGAAAGAACAAGCGGAGCAACAACAGCAATGAAGATAGCGATAATAACTGACACTCACTTCGGAGGTAGAAGGGGTAGTAAGGTATTTCATGACTTCTTTCAAAAATTTTACGACAATATATTCTTTCCAGAACTAGAAAAGAGAGGTATCAAGTATTGTATCCATATGGGAGATGCTTTTGATAACCGAAAGAATATAGATTACTGGTCACTCGATTGGGCTAAAGAACATGTATATGATAAGTTCAAAAATTTGGGGGTCAAAGTTTGGCAACTTGTAGGTAATCATGATGTCTACTATAAAAATACAAATAGGATTAATTCTATTGATTCACTCCTAGAACATTATGACAATATAGTTCCCATATCTTCTCCAGGCCAATATGAGGTAGGTGACTTCAAGTGCTTTATGTTACCTTGGATATGTGATGACAACTATCAAGAAACATGTGATGCTATAGAAAAATCAGACGCAAAGATTGCCTTTGGTCATCTTGAACTCACTGGATTTGAATTATATCCAGGCATGGTTCAACAAGGCGGTATTGATAAAGGTATCATAGAAAAGTTTGATACAGTATTCTCAGGACACTATCATACCAGAAGTAATGATGGTCAAACATTTTACTTAGGTAATCCCTATGAGATGTATTGGAATGATTGTGGAGACAAAAGAGGATTTAATATCTTAGATACTGAGACAGGTGAGATTGAGTTTGTAGAGAACACATATCATATCTTTGAGAAGATATACTATAACGATACACCTTCTGCTACATTTAAAGCTCATCTATACAAAGACAAGATCATAAAGTTATTTGTCAGGTCTCGTAAGTCTCAGTTAGAATATGATAAGTTTCTGGACAAACTTCTAAAAGCTGGTATAATAGATTTAAAGGTAGTTGAAAATACAGAAATCAATGATCGAGAAGTTGATCTTGATGGGGAAAAAGTTGAAGACACACTGACACTTCTAAATAAGTACATCGAAGACTCTGATTTTGACTTAGAGAAAGAAAGAGTCAAGACACTTCTTAAAGAAGTTTACCTAGAAGCTTGCGAAACTGAGTAATGTACATTTTATCACTTGCTGGTCACGAAGGGGAAGGAGCGTATGCCGTCACTAATGATGACGGACAGAAGGCTCTTTATCTCTTTCAGCAAGAAGATGACGCTACAAGATATGCAGGCCTCTTAGAAGCGGAAGAATCTACGGTATTGACAGTTGTGGAAATAGATGATAACCTAGCTGTTGAGACCTGTAAAAAACACAAATACAAATATGTTATTATCTCATCAGATGATATAGTGATCCCGCCAAAAAATTATGATAGTATTCAAGACGATACGGTGGCGTAACTTTTTATCTACTGGTAATCAGTTTATAATTGTTAGTTTCCAAAAGTCTCCTACAAATTTGATAGTTGGTTCTAATGGTGCAGGGAAATCCACGATATTGGATGCTCTGACCTTTGTTTTATACAACAAACCATTCAGAAAAATTAAAAAGGCACAGTTAATCAATACTGTAAATGAAAAAGAGTGTGAAGTTCAGATAGAATTTGAGATACAAGGCAGAATTTATACCATAGTTAGAGGTATGAAGCCAACTCTATTTGAAATTTACATTGATGGTAAGAAACAAGATCAATTTGCAAACCAGAATGATCAACAGGCATACTTAGAAGACAATATTTTACGATTAAATTATAAATCTTTCACTCAAACTACAATTTTAGGGTCTGCAACCTTCGTTCCTTTCATGCAACTAGGTAATTCTGACCGTAAAGCCATAGTTGAGGATGTATTGGACATCAAAATTTTCTCTGGAATGGCAAAAATTCTAAGAGAAAAGATTAGTAAGGCCAATACAGAGATCAGAGAACTCACTATCAAGAAAGAAATGATAGAAGAGAAGATCGAAATGCAAAAAAACTTTATTGCTGACCTTGATAGTAGTGGAAAGAAGAGAATTAAGGATACAAGAAAGAAAATTGATGGGTTATTTTTAGATTCTAACTCTTTGATGGAAACTAATGATAACTTGTCGAGTGAAATAGAAGAAAAATACAAACCAAAGTTGCAAAACTTATCATCAGCCAAGACTACGCTTCAGAAAAAGAACACAATTAAAGCAAAACTGGAACAAAAGATACAGAATATAACATCCGATCATAAATTTTTTGTTGATAACGTATCATGCCCTACATGTGGACAGGATATAGAGGAAGAGTTTCGCTTAAATAAAATTGAAGACATCGAAGGTAAGGTCAAGGAGATTAATTCCGCCTACACAGACCTTACCAAGTCTATAGACGAGGAAAAAAAGAAAGAACAAAAGTTCCTAGATGTTTCTCATCAGATCACACAACTAACGAATGACATTTCCACTAACAATTTTAAAATTTCTCAGTACCAACGACAAATACGAGAATATGAACAGGAAGTTCAAGACATTACCTTACAAATTGAGAACAGAAATACTGAAAGAGCAACACTTAAGGGTCTGAAAACAGATTTAAAGACAGTAGAAACTGATAAAGCAAACCATACAGAAAATATAGAGTACCTAGACTTTGCAAACTCCATGATGAAAGACTCTGGAGTTAAGGCTAAGATAGTAAAAAGGTATTTGCCCGTCATGAATCAGAAGATCAACAAGTATCTTCAAATGATGGACTTCTATATCAACTTTACTTTGGATGAGCAGTTCAATGAGTGCATAAAGTCTCCAATACACGAGAAGTTCAGCTATGAATCATTCTCTGAGGGAGAAAAAATGCGAATTGATCTGGCCATCCTTTTTACTTGGCGAGATATTGCTAAGATGAAGAACTCATCCTCTACAAATATACTAATTCTTGACGAAATATTTGATAGTTCACTTGACAGTAATGGCACTGACGAGTTTACTAAGATCATCAAGTATGTTATTAAGGATGCTTATGTGTTTATGATATCACATAAGGTTGACGAACTCACTGATAGGTTAGATAATTTAATTACCTTTGAAAAAATGAACGGATTCTCAAAAGTTAGATATTCTACATAATAGTATACTACGGATACCGTGTATGTTATTACTAGAAGGATGCCATTCCTTAAAACTTGAGTGTGCTTTGAGAGAACTCGGTTTTATTGATATGGAATGGAGAACCATTGCTCACGCAGGGATATTTTTAGTGCAACCTGTAGGTATGCCAAATGATCCCGAAGGAGATCTACTGGGATTCACAATAACATATGAGAGTAAAGTCATAAAATTACAGAACACAGCAAAGAAAGCATTAGATACGGCTATAAGATGGTCAGGGGACAGTTGACAAAGTGGCACACTACTGGTTGAAATTGGCACAGAGGGGATTATAATATAAACATAGACAAGAAAACAAATGCTCACAAAGATTAATTACGAAGTCAAAGGTCAACTCGCAAAACTACTTGCAACTGAAGATCTTATCATAGAGAACCGTAAGGTCGAGACAGCGATGTTTGACGTAGAACGTAGAGTATTGACACTTCCAATGTGGGAGAAGGCCTCTGCGTCCGTATACGACCTTCTCGTGGGACATGAGGTTGGACACGCACTATACACACCAGCAGATAACTGGAAGAAAGATTATCCAGATCTACCAATGTCTTATGTCAACATTCTTGAGGATGTAAGAATTGAGAAGTTGATGAAGCGTAAGTATGCTGGTATTGTCAAGACATTTTTCAACGGATACAAAGAACTATCAAGTCAAGATTTCTTTGAGTTGGAAGAGAATGATGTAGAAGAGATGGGTCTACCAGACAGACTTAATCTAAACGCTAAGATTGGTAATTTTGTTGATGTTCCTTTCTCAGATGGCGAAAATTATTTTATTAACAAAGCAAACAAGACAGAAACATTCCAAGAAGTTCTAGATCTTTCTATTGAATTGTTTGATTACATGAAAGAACAGATCAAGGACTCAATGGCATCAAATGGTGGAGAGTTGGATGAAGAATGGAAAGTTGGCAATGACTTTTCTGTAGGTGAGTCCTCTGAAGGAATTCCTTTTCAAGAAACTGAGTCTGATCAAGATGGAGATTCAGAAGAAACCAAAGGTCAAAGTAAAGAATCACAATCTACTCCTGATCTTGGATCTGATTTTGATACAGAAGACATGGAAGCTGCTAGTGATATTACTGGTGGTGAACATGGTGGTCTAGAAACTATTACAGATAAAACTTTATCTGATAATCTAGAGAACTTGAACAACAAAGACAGACCTAGCAGTAGAGACCCTGAGTATTGCACAATACCAGAACTCAAGCTTGACAATCTTCATATCAAAGTAAATGATATTCATAGTGCTATGGATAGTTGGTATACAGAACAACAAAGAAGATATGATGCAAGTGTTCTAGAAAACAATTACAAGACAGCAAAGGACATCTATGAGACAGTTGACAATGAGTACAGACTTTTCCGTAGATCTGCTCAGAAAGAAGTCAACTATCTTGTAAAAGAGTTTGAGTGTCGTAAGTCAGCAGACGCATATGCTCGTGCTACAGTATCAAAGACAGGTGTTCTTGATTGCACAAAGCTTCACTCATACAAGTACAACGAAGATCTATTCAAAAAGATTACTACTCTACCTGATGGTAAGAATCACGGTCTCATATTCGTTCTTGATTGGTCTGGTTCTATGGCTACAGTTTTGAAAGATACTGTAAAACAATTATTCAACTTAATCTGGTTCTGTAAGAAAGTTCAGATTCCTTTCAAAGTATTTGCTTTTACAAATGAGTGGAATTCAGATCAAGCTTGGATTGATGGCGATTACCAATACAAAAGACCAGTATTACCACCCCACCATGATTATGCTGATGGTAGAATCAAGATCGATCCTCAGTTTGCTATGGTTGAGTTCATGAGTAGCGATGTTAAGAAAGGAGACATAGAACTTCAAATGATAAACATCTGGAGACTTGCATCTTCAATGATGTGTTACAGAAACTGGCATGACACTACTTACTATCAAACTCCTAGAAGATTGACTTTATCAGGAACACCTTTGAATGAAGCTTTAGTTTCTTTGAATCAAATTATTCCTGAGTTTCAAAAGTCTACAGGTGTACAAAAAGTTCAATGTGTTACTCTTACAGATGGAGAAGCACATCCACTACAATTCAGCAAGTGGTTCAAATCAAACCATGAAGGTTATGATGATTACATGGGAACTAGATCAACTATGAGTGGTAGAGTTTTTATCAGAGATAGAAAAGTTGGAAAAACTTATTCATGTAAAAATGATCATCATGAATTGACATCAGCACTTCTAGAACAACTCAGAGGTAGATTTCCAGATGTCAACTTTATAGGTATCAGAGTCATGGATGGTAGAGACGCCAACTCATTTATCAGAAAGTATATGGATTGGGATTTTGATAAGGTACAACACATCCAAGCAGGGTGGAAAAAGAACAAGTCACTCAAACTTGTTGATGTTGGATACCATGCCTACTTTGGACTATCATCATCTGCCTTGAACAATGACTCTGACTTTACTGTCAAAGTGGACGCTACTAAGTCACAGATCAAAGCCGCTTTCAAGAAATCATTGTCTGCAAAGAAAATGAACAAGAAAGTATTAGGTGAATTTATGGAGTACATAGCGTGACAATTATATTAGTGTCACAACACTGGTTGCATGTAGTAGCATGAACCAGTATAATTAATACATAACTACAGAATGAACAATGCCCTTTGAAGCTAAAGTGAATCCCGAATCTCTAATCAATTCTCTAAGAGATCTATACGGTACAAAAATTACCGCCGCACATGTCAAAGCCTACTGCGCTCAGAATGATGTGGGGTATCAAACTGTCACCAAATATCTAAGACCTTACAAAAAGGCGATAGGTAAATGGAATCTAACAGTTGCTCAAAAGTTGGAAGAGACTTACAACAAAGCTGCTGCAGAACCAGCTAAGTTTACACAGAATCTAATTCCTGATGTTGACCCCAACTTTGTAAAGTTTGGAAACTTTCCAGACATCAAAAAGATTATTCAATCTAAACTATTTTATCCTACCTTTATCACTGGATTATCTGGTAATGGTAAGACATTCGGTGTAGAACAAGCCTGTGCTCAACTCAAGAGAGAAGTTGTTCGTGTAAACATTACTATTGAAACTGATGAAGATGACCTCATTGGTGGCTTCCGTCTTGTTAATGGTGCCACAGTATGGCATAATGGCCCAGTCATTGAAGCCCTCGAACGAGGAGCTATATTGCTCCTTGACGAAATCGACCTTGCCTCTAACAAAATTCTCTGCCTTCAGAG